>OGCN01000487.1_pt1 | contig 64140 bp, 57 predicted proteins | sample 1570181 | NCBI WGS metagenome assembly OGCN01 (sample SAMEA4370584, study PRJEB24528) | human gut metagenome | reverse complement strand
TGAACGGCTTGAGATTAATAAGAGGATTATTCAAGAAAAGCAGGGAAAAGATAAGTCAGAGAGAGGGGCTGATCGGGGTGTAAGATAAACAGCGGATATCAGGCTGCTAATGAGGGCTTGTGGTAAAACTTGTGACCGGAAAAGAGGGAACTGTATCACTCCATAATCTTCCGATCGGTTCCTATTACCTGAAGGAGACGGATGTTGGAAACCACCATTTTGTTCTGGATCCTGAAGTAAAAGAATTTTATGTTTCCATGGAACTTGAGAATAAACGCCAGAAAATAGAACTTGTCCTTACCAAACAATCCAAAGAAACGAAAGAACCAGTACAGGGTGCGGTATTTGGGCTGTATGCAGAGGAAGATATATTAGACCTCACAGGGGAAGTGATTGTAAAGGCAGGAGAGTTTCTTGCGAAAGCAGAATCGGCAGAAGATGGAACCATCCGCTTTGATATTGACCATCCGTATGGAAAATATATGGTGAAAGAGTTGGAAGCAACACTGGGGTATCTGAAAACAGAAGAAACATGGTTCTTTGATGCAACCTATCAGAATCCGGAGCTGGAGGTGATTTCCCTTGCAAAAGAGATTGAAAATCAGCCGACAGTTGTAGAAATTACAAAAACTGACATCACAGATGATAAAGAAGTGGAAGGGGCAAAACTTCAAATCCTTGATAAGGACGGGGGAATAGTGGAAGAATGGGTTTCCACAAAAGAATCGCATAAAGTGTATGTGTTAGAACCGGGCGAATATATCCTGCATGAAGAGGCAGCCCCGGAAGGATATCTTGTTATATCCGATGTTACTTCCGTTGTCGAAGAAACAGGGGAAATTCAGAAAGTAGAGATAAAAGATGAACGTCCATCCGGTCAGCTCCTGATTCAGAAGACAGATGCGGAAAAATAAAGCACCGCTTGCAGACGTGTAGTTCTTCTTCGTATACGAGATTGACTTTGAGATGTAGAATAGCAGAAGTAGTACATCATTAAAAAGTCTTTTAGTCAATGTAAAGATTAGGCAATGAAAAATTAGATGAACTGCAAAAAGAGAAAGTTGCCGGTATGGGGAAATCAACCAAGAAGAGAATCAGTATATGAAATAGAGAGATGCATGCATGAAAGAAAAGGGGATTGTTGTTACGTCAAAGTAATTATAGGGACGATTCTTTTTTTATTTAGGGAGATGTGCTAAGAAACTATTTAAGCAACGACAAAGGCTGATTAATCAACAAGGGTATGCAGATAGAGAGAGAAGTGTTATGTTACTAGCATAAGAGCTACATCATTTAAGGTAGCAGAAAGGAGGAAAAAGTATGTCATCTGAAAATGAGTTGAAGGAAGGAAATATTCAGCAGCCAGAAGAAAATGAAGGCAGTGGAGAAATTGAAGGCTATTCATATTGCAATTCCCACAAAGCAAGATGCTTAAATGATTGCGGTGGCAATGGAAAGGCAACCCCATTTTTAAGCGATCTTAATTAGAAAATGTAAAGGAGAATAAGACATGAGTGAAAACAAAGAACTGAAAAAAGGAAATGGACAGGAGCCGGAAACCGAAACAGCAGAAGAAGGTGTAGAGGGGTATGCATATTGTGATTCCCATAAAGCAAGATGCTTAAATGATTGTGGTGGTGGTGGAAAGGCAACCCCATTTTTAAGTGATCTTAATTAAAAAATAAAGGAGAGAATAAGACATGAGTGAAAATAAAGAACTGAAAAAAGGAAATGGACAGGAGCCGGAAACTGAAACAACAGAAGAAGGTGTGGAAGGTTATGCATATTGTGATTCTCATAAAGCAAGATGCTTAAATGATTGTGGTGGTGGTGGAAAGGCAACGCCATTTTTGAGCGATTTGAATTAACAATCTAAAGAAAAGCATAAAGGCGACAGATATGCGTAATTCAAAGGGAAAATAAAGAAATTGGAGAAAACAATATGAGCGAAAATAAAGCGTTGAAAAAAGAAAACGGTCAGAAACCGAAAGTTGAAACAACAGAAGAAGAGGTAGAAAGCTACGCTTATTGTGCTTCATTCAAGCAAAAATGTATGAATTATTGTTTGCCAGATTATGCCACCCCCTTTTAACTGACCTGAACTAAAATAAACATAGAAAACAATACATAAATCTATTCTGTTTGCCTGGAGGGTATTAGCAGTATCTTCCAGGCAGGAAATAGATTTCCGAGTAAAGGAGTTAAAAATGGAGTGTACATTATACCTAACAGATGATTGTAATTTACAATGTAGCTATTGTTACGAAGGCAATAAAAAAAATAAAAGTTATATGACGGAAGCTACATTAGAAAAAACACTTGATTTTATTGTGAGTAATAATCCTGCAAATGATTATATTGATCTGTTGTTGCTAGGCGGTGAACCATTACTCAACAAAAAAATCTTTTTTAAAACTATAGATATTATAAATCAAAAGTATTCGAAAATCAAGCAGTTATTCCGTTTTCAAACAACAACAAATGGAATATTGCTGGATGATAAAACGATTGATTTTATTGTGGAAAATAACATTGGGCTTTCTCTCAGTATTGATGGAGATAGAGAAACGCATAATTTAAACCGGAAAAGTAAAAATGGAAAAGATGTATATGATATCATTTTTAGAAATATGCAAAAGCTGCTTCAAAAGAAAATTTCTTTTGCCATCAGAATGACACTAACCCCCAATAATGCTCATCTTTTGGTGCATAATGTGAAATATTTCTTTAAACTTGGGATTCAAAGAATAAATGTGGGTATGGATGAACTTGGGGAGTGGGATGACAAAAGTATTCATATTCTTGATGAGCAGATGACATTACTGGATAAATTTTATTTGGAAAATATTGCAAATGACGAAGATGCTATTCTGAATTTGTATGACTATAAAATATCAACATTTGTGTTTAAGAGAAGCCCTTTATATTGCTCGGCAGGTTCCAAGGGGCATTTGGTAGTTAACAGTAAAGGGGAATTTTATCCTTGTGGTTATGTGGCAAATGAAAAGTTGTGGAAGCAAGGTAGTGTGGATACTATGTTTGAAAGGAAACGGTTTATTGAAACGGTTCGAAAGCATGTAAAACCGGAATCCAGCTGCAAAGATTGTAAAATAGCTTTTACTTGTTGTGGAGCAAAGTGTGGTTTTTTGAATTTCAGTCGTACTGGTTTTCTAAATGTGAATCATGAGACAACATGTAAATTACAAAGAACTTTGTACGAACATAATGTGCAAGTATTTGAAGCATTATATAGAAATTATAATAAGAGAATCACGAATGTGCTGAAAACTGCTTGTGACGAACACATACCGATTGGAGAAACAATGCTTCAAATTATGCAGAGAGTAGAAGATGAAGGTGAGGTGTGATGTGTGTATACTATGACTTTAGAGATAAATCAAAGATGCAATTTGAGATGCCAGTATTGCTATTTGGGAGAAAAAAACGGAACAAAAATGTCATATGAAACAGCTTGCAAGGCAATTGACAGGGCATTTCTCTATACAAAAATTCACAAGGATCAGACATTATGGATTGATTTCATTGGAGGAGAACCATTACTGGACTTTGATATGATTTGTAAATTAGTGGAATATATATATCAGAAAAATGCAGAGGTCAAATATAAACTTCTGTTTTCATTGACTACAAACGCAACTATTTTTAATGAAGAAATATTAGCGTTTCTTCTTGAGAATGAGTTTGCCATCAAAGTTAGTATTGATGGAGACAGGGAAGTAAATGATATAAACCGTGTCGATTGCAGTGGGGATAGCGTATATGACAAAATTCTTGCAAATCTGGTATATTTGAAAGAATTTGAACAAAAGAGCGGTAGGTTTGTACAAGTAACAAATGTAATCACAGGTAACAACTATGACAAGTACTATGAATCATTGGTGTATTTAACAAAAGAACTTGGGTTTAAAATTATTGATACAGCTATTGATGTCAGTTATGCTTGGTCTCCAGAGGAAATAACCATTCTTATGAATGGAATTAGGAAATCCTTTGACTATTTCATCGAAGCAGCGAAAAAGAATCAGGGATTCCGTTGGGATTTTGTTGATAAGGTTGTAAATTTTAAAAATAAGCGGAAGAAATTTTATACGTGTGGAGCAGGAATTATTTCATCTTATGTAAGAACTGAGGGAGGCATTTATGCTTGCCCAGGGAATTTGAGTCCAAGTGCGGAAATTGGAACCGTGGAAGATGGATTAAAAAAAGAAAAAATAGATCCATTGAAGCAATTTGATTCTATTGATAATCCGGAGTGTGGAGCCTGTGAGATTTCTGAGCATTGTACAGAGCAGTCTTGTGCTATGCAGAACCTTGCAGTTATGGGGGATATAAATAAACCAATTCCTGTTATGTGTAAATTGAGGAAACTGATTTACGAGGTATATACTCAGAATGAAGATCTTATTAAAAGAATTGTAATGTAAGGGGAATTATATGAAAAAGATAGAAGAATTAGAAAAATTTGAAGGAAATGGAAAAGTAATCCTCCTTAATACAGACAATGGGCATTGGGCAAGAATGTCAAAAGAATGGTATAATCGCTCAATTCAAACGGTAGAAGAGAAAGAAAAATTTGGGCAAATGTTAGAAGAGAGATTTGGGTTGCTGGGAGAAGGTGTGGAAAAAAGCCATAGTATAAAAAGTATATATTACTCGATGACAGGAAAATGCAATTTGAATTGCGAATTTTGCACTATGAACTCGGGTCCACATGTTAGTACAGAAAATGACTTAACATTATCGGAGATAAGAAATAATCTTATTCCAAAACTTCAAAAATTAAATCCAAGAAAAGTGATTCTTACAGGTGGTGAGCCATTAGTACGGAAAGATGTAAATGAGATTATTCAAAGTTTTTCAGAAGTCTTTGGCAGAGAGAAAATAATTTTGCAGTCCAATGGTCTATTGCTTACTGTAGAACAGTTACGAAAGATTTCAGGGGACATTGGAATATTAGAAATCAGCATCGAAAATATTTTTGAAAACCCCAAATTACAGGAGCATATGGAACAATTTTTTAAATGTGCAAATGAATTAGGAATTCGGCTTTCTCTTTCCTTTGTTGTGGATTCTAGAAGTAGGAAATATTTGTATGATGCGATTGAACTTTGTCATAAATATGAGGCAAATTTAACAACAAGAATTGTTGCTTTGGTTGGCAGGGCAGTGGAAAATAGTAAAAATGATTCCATATTAGAAGAACAGAACACTCTTCGAGTACAGTACGATATCATCAGTTATTTATTGAAACGAAGATATTTTGAAGATATTTTGGTGGGAGCATATATAGGAAACCTTCAGGCGAAGAAATGCTGTGGAGCCTTTGGCAATATCTTAGCGATTCATCCGGATGGAAGTACTCTTATGTGTGGAAATTTTAAACATAAAAAATACTCTATGGGAAACATAAAAACAAAATCAATGGAAGAGATTTGCAAAGATTTGGATGAGAAATTGAGTGATGTTGCTTATGAAGCAGAATTCTTTGTGGATAAGCAGAAAATGTGTTCTGGGTGTGACGTGAGATATTTCTGCTCAGGTCCATGCGCAGCAGAAAAAGCAGAAAATGATTTGAAGAACATGCAAAAGAAATGTTTTTCAACAAAAATTATGTTAAGGTATGCAATGTTCTACTATGACACGAAAAGAAGTGTAGAAGAGAATCTTAAAGTTTATCAGAAATATCTGGAAGGTTTTTTAAAGGATGCTTAGTACAACAGCGGAAAGCGTAGAGCATATTACCGATGATAATGGAAGGAGAACTATGAACAAGGTTTATAAACATTTTTTAAAAAATTATGTGTTTACACAAAAGAAATATTTTGTATTTGTGTGTTTCATAACAGTTCTGCAAAGCGTTGTTTCGATGTGTATCCCACTAACTAGTAGAGAACTTTTGGACAATGCATTTCCGAATCGAAATATGCAGCTCTTTACTACAATGGTAATTGTTATGCTTTCATGCTATTTTATGGTTGCTGTATTGAATGTGTTAAAAGACTATCTGTTGGCACATATTGCAGAATCCATCAGTTTAAAACTCCGGACACAGTTGAACAGTAAAATATCTGTGATGAAATATTCTTATTTTGATAAACACAATTTAAGTGAAGTTTTATCAAAATACAATAAAGAAGTGGATACAGTGAAAGAAAATTGTGGATATATGTTGGTGAAGACATTAAGTAATGTTGTTACCTTTATTTTGGCAAGTGCTATGATTATCATTTTGGACTGGCGGATTATGGTAGTATCTATGGCGTTATTGTTTCTATATATCTTAAATAACAGATATTGGGGGAAAAAGGTAAAGGCACTTGCCGAAAAAAGCATGGAATGTAATGAAGAGGCAATAGGTTCTTTGACAGAAAATTATAGGAATGTATTGATTACAAAATTGTATTCTGCATATGAGTATGTAAATGAAAAGTTCCATGCGAATTATACAAAGCAATACAACACGCAAATGAATTTGGAAGTGGTTTATTCGGTTAATATAAATTCAGGAGGACTTCTCATTTATCTTTTGGCAGACCTGATATGGCTAATTGGTGGGTTTGGAATTATTAATGGAGTTCTTACGATTGGAACAGTAACAGCTCTGATTAATTACCAAGGAATGCTGATATCACCTATGGCTTTTTTTTCAGAATTTAATAATAGCTATCAAGGAACAGTGATTGCTTTGAAGAGACTATATAGTGTGCTTTGCTTTGAAGAAGAAAATAATGAAGGAACAGTTATACGTTCCAATAACATAGAGAAAGTTGATTTTCACGATGTCAGTTTCCGATATCGAAAAGATGTTCCGGTACTTGATAATGTGAATATTCAGTTAAGAAAAGGAACCATTGTAGGGTTTATAGGGGGAAGCGGCTGTGGAAAGTCGTCCCTTGTTAAGATGTTGTTACGCTTATATGCACCCTATAAAGGGACGATATCCATAGATGGAGAAAAGATACAAGATATTTCAATTAACAGTTTGAGAAATAGAATTGCTTTTGTCGCACAGGATTCTTTATTTTTTAGAGGCAGTATTCTTGAAAATTTGAAAATGGGAAATGTGGTGGATAATACCAAGTTGATTGAATACAGTAAGTTGTTGGATCTCTATGATGAAATTGTATGTTTGCCGAAAAAATGGGATACAGAGCTTAATGCCGGCACCAGTAATTTGTCGGGAGGACAAAAGAAGCGGTTGGATGTTTTAAGAGCGCTGATGAAAGAATCTGACATTATCATTTTTGACGAAAGTACAGCTTCTATTGACATCGAAAGACGAAAACGACTATTTGAAATTTTAGATAAAATTAAACAGGAAAAAATTATTATCTTTATAACGCACAACATAGAGGAATGCGTGTATTGTGATCAGATATATGCAGTAAAAAATCGAAGTGTGCAACAAATAAGCTACAAGAATTTATCAGAAGCGTATTCATAATTAGGAGGTATCAGAAGTATGTTAGAAGTTAAAAATTTGGAAAAATCTTATGGAGTCGGAAAAAATCAGAATAAGGTGTTGAGAGGTGTAAATTTTACAATCCATAAAGGTGAATTTGTTGCGGTTATGGGACCTTCCGGAAGTGGAAAAACAACATTATTAGATTGTATTTCACGATACAAACCTTTTGAGAATGGAGAGATCCTTTTGAATGGAAAGGATTTAGGAAAATTAAATGAAAAAGAGATGGCAAAAGTACGGAATGAAAAGATTGGATTTGTATTTCAGGACTTTATGTTGCTTGATGGTCTGACAGTTTTTGAAAATGTATGTATCCCACAGGTTATCAAAGAAGAGAATTATAAGCAGATGGAGAAAAAAGCGGTTCAGCTATTAAAAATGTTTGACATTGAAAGAATAGGGGAAAAGTATCCAGCGGAAATATCCGGCGGTCAGAAACAGAGAACGGCTGTAGCCAGGGCTTTGATTAATGAACCATTAATGATACTTGCAGATGAGCCAACCGGAAATTTGGACAGCAGATCAAGTGAAGCGGTTATTGATGCGTTTATTACGGCTAAAAAAAAATTAGAGGCTACCACACTTATGGTTACACATGATAGTTTATCAGCAAGTTATTGCGATCGAGTAATTCTTATGCGGGATGGTATTGTTTGTTCAGAATTAGTAAATAAAGGGAATCGTAGAGTATTTTTTAATGAATTAATGGAAGTATTGAGAAAACTGAATGGTGGTGAGTAATATGACATTAAGCAATGTGTTGAGAAAACTGAGAAAATATAATAAAAAGAATTACTATCAGCTAAAATTTTGTATTGTTTTTGCCGTAATGCTGATTTCGTCATTCATTTCAACGGTATTAAATCCTGCAATTCAGAATGTGCTGCCTAGCGGGGGAGATTCTCGCAAGATGATCTATATGATTTTTGCAGTGGCAATTATAGGTTGTACGATTTTCACTATTTATGCTGCCAGACTATTTTTGAGATATCGTAGTCGGGAGATCGGCATTTTCATGGCTCTAGGGGCTGAAAAAAAGCAGTTATCAAAGGCTTTATATGGTGAATTAGTCAAAATTAGTGTGTCTTATTCCTCAATTGGTATCATAACAGGAATTGTTATATCATACATTACGCTGAAAATTTTTCAAGTATTTTTTCCATTTGGTATTGGAAATCCGTCTTTAATATCTATAGGTGGGATTTTGGTATCTGTATTGTTCAGCTTTGTAGTTGGTATTTCAATGCTGGTGCTTGCTGTTACTTTTATGAAAAGAACCAATATTATTGATGTCTTAAATGAACAGCGAACCAATGAGTCTGTGAAATATCAGTTAACAAAAAAGTATCTTATAATAGGTATAATATGCCTTATTTCCGGAATTTTAATAGCTGGGGTAGGGATACAGGTATACTCAAGGTTGACAAAGCAGACACTAGGAGCATGGGTAAATCTTTTTTATCTGCTTTCTCTGTTTGGTTTGTATCGAATTCTGATGTATGCGGTTGCGGTACACAAAAGAGGGCGAAATCCTCAGAAATATTATAGGAACTTGATTTCTTATGGATTATTGAAATTTCAGGGGAAATCGGTAGTGAAAAATATGCTGATTGTATCTCTTTTGATTATTTGTAGTTTATTTGCCTGCTTGTATTCGCCTACTAAATACATGTCTGATCGGGAAATCATTGAAAAAAATCCAGTGGATTTTTCCTTGTCATATCCATTATCAGCAGATGAAATTGATAAAGTGGATATAGATAATTTAGCTGAGAAACATGATGTAGAAATCAAAGATTACTGGGAAGTAGAATTTATTAGGTTGCTAGGCAGTGGAGTAAATAGGGATAATATTGATGACGAAGGGAATCTCATCGAAAAATATGAAAAAGAATATGTATATTATTCCTTTATGGATGAAACAACATTTAACCAGATAACCGGTGAAAACCTGAAGGTGGCAGACGGTACCTATTTTATGATAAGAAAGAGTAGTATGTATGAAAATCAGTATAACAAATATAGTGATTTGGATTATGTGCAGAATCGCTTTTCAAGTATAGAAAAAGAACTGGAATATGCAGGGACAGCAGAACACGATGGGCTGGTTGCTCTGACAGGTTTTGATAATTTAGCAAGGTATGTAATCAGTGATACTGATTATGCAACTTTGAAAAAAGATCTGCCAGATGATATGATTGTAAAAAATATTCTTTTTAACGTGAATGATTTAGAATCTTCTTATGCTTTTGCCAGAGATCTATACAAGGAGTACTGCAATAGAGCTTCCGGGGATATGCTTAAAATGACTGCGTATGATGAACATCAGGAAAAATTATCTTTAGAGGAAAATGGTTATTATGGGTATGGTGATCAGATTTTCCCAAATGCAGAACACCCGGAGGAATTTTGTGATTGGAAATATGCACCATTCTTTAAAATATTAGACATCAATAATGGATTTATATCCTTTGGGGTATTCTACATGTTGTTTATTTATGTATCTGTAATCTGTTTGGCAGCAGTAGGAATTATTGGGTATACAAGAAGTATGACAGTTGCAGTCAAGAATAAGCAGGTTTTTATAGATGTAAGAAAACTTGGGGGAAATAATCAGTATCTGAAGAAAATTTTAGCTGATCAGATTAGACGTGTATATATTCTGCCAACACTTGTGGGATGTTCTGTCATGGTATTATGGTATACTATTATGTTGTGGCAGAATGATGGAAGGATTGTTTTATCCGAAATAAAGATTGTATTTGTAGAATTGGCTCTCTGTGCAGTGATTGGCTTATATCAATATATTGTGTATCGGATTTCGATGAAGCAAGGAGAAAAGGTGATAATTACAGATGAAGGAATATAGACTGAAGATTACTGGCATGGAAGAGTTTATTATTATTTCTCCGAAAGTATTGGCATTGCTTTTAAAGAAAATTAATGGGATGGAGAATCATACGATAGAAATACCAGTTGAATCTATTATGCCGCCAGGATATACACAATATCTGTTGAATGTGATAAATAGCAACCGGGATCATAAACTTTTCAATTTTTTCTCAACTACTGAGGAACCATTGCAGAAAGAGCACATTTACAAAATTATAGAGCATCAGATGAGAAATCTGAAAATAGAATCAGAAGAATGTTTTAAAAAAATTGTGTTTCATATGGACGATTCTGAAGATATTGCAGAATATGAAATAGAAACAATGGACTTCTTTTTTTGCCTTTGCAAAAATGAAAACAGTAGGTTTGTGTATATTTTTCCGGATGGAAACAGGGAAAGTATTTTTGTTGAATATAGTGATAGCAAATAAAATGATAGGTAAGCAATTGGCAGGGATATGTTGACATATCCCTGTTTTTTCTGTCGAATTAAACATTTTCAGTGGTTATTTAGGCAATAGCACTTGATAACAAGAAAAGATTTGATAAAATTGGACAAGGAAGAAAAGCAAAAGAGGAAATGAGAAATGATTGCAGAAATGGGGAAAAAAGTTGCTGTTAGTTTTTTGAAAAATAATGTAATCACTAAGGAAGAGGTAGATGTTTATCAATATGGAGCAGAGTTGGTTATATCACAAACATTTGCAACGGTTGCAATTTTAGGAATGGGTATAGCCTTAGGAAAATTCCAAGAAACTGTGATTTATTATCTTGCATATACGTTTTTAAGGGTGTATGCAGGTGGATTTCACGCATCTTGTTATCGGAATTGTAATTTGATTTATCTATTATCCTACTTTTTTATTAATATCATTATTAGTTGCTTTGAAAAAGAAACGCTAGCTTTATTCTTATTGATTGGAGTGTTTGTGTCAGATATTGTAATTATTGTACTGGCTCCAGTAGCAGATATTCACAAAAAACTAGAACTTGAAGAAATTAAAAAATACAAGTATATTGTAAGAAGAATATTACTTTTGATAAATTGCCTTATAGTAAGTATATATTTATTTGTACCGGAATTGCAGGATGAAATGTTATATGCAATGTCAGCTATCTGCGAGATTGCGATATTGTTGATAATTGGTTCTATAAAAAATTGCTGTTATTTAAAAGACAAGGGAGGATTCTAAAATGATTTCGATTGCGATTTGTGATGATTCTTCTAATGTATTAAGAAATTTAGAGGGAAATATTCAAGATTATGCAAAGAAAAATGAGAAAGAAATAAGAACCTTTTCTTTCCATGATGGAAGTGAATTGATAAAAAACTATACTGGAAAATTTGATATTATTTTTTTGGATATAAAAATGCCGAAAATGAATGGTATTGAAACTGCAAAAAAGATAAGGGAAAATGATTCCAATGTGATTATTATCTTTCTGACTTCTTTAGTCCAATATGCATTAGAAGGATATGATGTTAATGCTGCAAATTATCTTATAAAACCTATCAGTAAAAAACGTATAGAGATGGAGTTAGATCGTTGGACAGGAGCATTGTTACAGAAAGAGGAACCCTATATTTGTTTTCATAATGATAATGGAAATTATAGGATTCTGTTAAAGAATATTAGCTATATTGAGACATATAATAGAAACTTGCTAATTCATACGGCGGAACAAAACATTGTATGCTATTGGAAAATGAAGGATATGGAAAGCAAAATTGCACCTTATGGGTTTTCAAGAAACTATTCCTCTTATATCGTGAATTTGTTTTATGTTGAAAATATTGAAAAAAATGAAGTGAAGCTCAGTACAGGTGAACGATTGCCCATCAGTAAAACGAAAAAAAAGGGATTTATGGAAGATATTGCTGAATATTGGGGGAATCTTATATGAGTCATGATTTTTATTTGATATTCAGAGATGCAATAATTACGATATTTCAAATTTGGTGTTTTACATTATTAGCGATAAATGAAAAAGGTAAAGAAAATAAAAACTTCAAAAATTTTTTTATATTAAGTATTAGTACTGTCCTAGTAATACTTTCTTATTTCTCCACACCAATTTTGCTTAAATTAACCATTACTGTATTATTAGTAGTCATGCTTGGGCAGTTTGTTTATCAGTGCTCAAAAATAAAGTTATTTTTATATGGAATTATAATGGTAGTTACAACATATTGCAGTGAAATGTTAGTAATACAGACATGGAATTTATTTAATGAACCGGTTTATTCTCAAAACATGGTGTATGATGACTTTGTCATTGAAGTGATAATCATGGCAAATGCAGTATATTTTATTATTATGTGCCTTTTAGGGAAAATATTAAAAAAAAGTAATAGAAAAGTAAGAGTGAAAGAAAGTTATTCACTTATTATTTTGAGCGTACCTTTTTTACTTGTACTTGCAAGTCTTCATGCGAGTTTACCAAAAGTGCAGGAGTCTAGGATTAGAGGATGGTTTTTGATATGCGCAATAGGAGTTTTTATTGCATTTGTTTTTACAGTTTTGTATGTACAAAGGTATTTGGAAATATTAGATCGGAGCAAAGAGGAGGAACAAGCAATAAGTGAATTAAAAATGAAAAATGAATACTATTTGCAAAAATTGCAAGAGGAAGAAAGAGTAAAAGAAATTTATCATGACCTAAAAAATTATTTTCTTTTGTCAGATGATGATAAAGTTAGTGAAGAGATACGTAAGAAATTGAAAATGTATGAAAGATTTTACGAGACAGGAAATGATTTTTTGAATATAGTTTTAGCTGAAAAGATACGTAAGGCTTATGAGATGGGGATTCAAATAGAGTGTCATGTAGATTTTACAAAAGGAAGTTTTATGACTCCCTTAGATATTAGTACTATTTTTGGTAATTTATTAGATAATGCACTTGAAGAGATGGGGAAGGTTCCCAAAAAAGAAAGGTATATTTTTCTAAATGTAGGAGTAAAGAGAAACTTTTTAATTTTAAGGATTAAGAATAGTATGAGTGAATTGAAAAAAGGAAAGTTAGAAACAACAAAATGGAATCAATCTTATCATGGATATGGTCTCAAAAATGTACAAAGATGTGTAAAAAATTATGGTGGTGAAATAAAAGTAAACATAACAGGAAAGGAGTTTTTGGTAAATGCGGTAATTCCGCTTCAAAGATAAGAGATATGAAGAAAAAAGTATATTTATATGGATTAAGATTTTCGGCTAATTTAATTTTATTGTTAGCAAGTATATCTATTTCACAATGTTGTATGGGTACGAGTTATCAGATTCCGATAGATAATCAATTGAAACAAAAAATTAAAGAGAGTAGATAAGAAATAATTCAAGAAAGAAGTTAAGTTAAAACTCAAGGTGATGTTGCTGAAAAGCAGCGCCCTTGAGTTTTTTTGTGTTGAGAAAATATGTGCCCTTTGAAACTGTAAAAAAATCAAATCGACTTAGGCAATGACAGATGCCAGTTAGGCAATACGTATTGTAAGAAAAAGTAATTTCTTTTATGCTATTCATAACCAACAGAGGATATTTTAAGGAGTGAAAATATATGGAAAGACTATTTACATCAGAATCAGTTACTGCTGGTCATCCTGATAAAGTATGTGATCAAATTTCAGATGCGATTTTAGATGCATGTTTATCACAGGATTCAGACAGTAGGGTAGCATGTGAAACAGCAATCAATACAGATTTCGTTTTGGTAATGGGGGAAATTACAACAAAGGCTATAATAGACATTCCAAGCATTGTAAGAAAAACAGTTCAAGAAATTGGATATGAGACAGCAGAAGATGGATTTGATTTGCAGAATGCTGAGATAAAAGTTTCAATTAAACAGCAGTCTTCAGATATATCGCAGGGAGTGAATCGCAGCGAGTATATTGGAGCTGGTGATCAAGGAATGATGTTTGGCTATGCAACAGACGAAACAGAAGAATATATGCCGCTAGCAGTTGTTTTGGCACACCGTTTAGCCAAAAGATTGGAAATAATAAGAAAAGAAGGAAACTTGTCTTACTTACGACCGGACGGAAAAAGTCAAGTGACAGTTGAATATGGGGAAGATGGTTATCCAGTACGAGTAGATACGATAGTTGTATCAGCACAACACGACGAAACAGTAACACATGAACAAATTGAAAAAGACATAATTGAAGAAGTTATTAAAAAATGTATTCCAGAAAAGTATCTGGATGCAGATACTAAATTTTTGATTAATCCGACAGGTAGATTTGTAATAGGAGGTCCGTATAGCGATAGCGGTTTGACGGGAAGAAAGATTATTGTTGACAGTTATGGCGGGTTGGCTAGACATGGTGGCGGTGCCTTTAGTGGAAAAGATTATACAAAAGTAGATCGTTCTGCAGCGTATGCTGCACGCTATGTTGCAAAGAATATTGTAGGTGCAGGTTTAGCAAAACAGTGCGAAATTCAGTTGGCTTATGCAATAGGGGTTGCGGAACCAGTATCCATTAGGATAGACACTTTCGGAACATCTTGTATATCGGATGAAGAATTGGCAGAGATTGTAGAAAGAGAATTTTCACTTTCACCTTCTGGTATTATAGAAATGCTGAAATTAAAACAACCAATATATCATAGGACTTCTGTATACGGACATTTTGGAAATGATTTGAAACTTCCATGGGAGCAGATGGATCGAGTAGAGAAGTTGAAGAAATATCGAAAATAAGAGTCGTAGGAAAGTTGGCGAGTAATGAAGAAAAAAATGGTAGTGGCAGTCATTGACTCAGGTGTAAACAAAATGGATGGTATGCTGCAGGAACAAGACATTGAGGACATTTATTATGAAGATCAGGAATTTAAAACTTGTTATGTTGGAAAACTTAATCCCCATGGAACTGAAATTATCAAAGTCTTATTAAAAGAGGCACCAGATATCAAAATTCTTTCTGTGCGGACACTTCAGGCGGATAATCGATGTATGCTTTCGGCGATTATCCATGCATTAGAATTTTGTATTGAACAGAAAGTGGATGTTATTAATTTAAGTCTTGGAAGCTGTGGATCCACTTCTAGCAGACTTAAGGAGCTTCAACAGGTATGTGAGAGAGCAATACAAAGAGGAATCGTAATTTTTGCGGCAGATAATAATATCAGTGGGAAAAAATCATATCCGGCTAATTTTGAAAATGTAATAGGGGTAGTTGCACCTGAGAATCAAAAAGAGTTTTGCAAAGTTTCCTATAAGAGTAGAGTGATAGAATTTTCTAATAATTATGTGTATGTACCAGATAAAATGAGGTGCATTATTAGAAGGGGAAACAGTTATTTATGTCCTTTTTTGGCAGGCTTATTTTGTAGGTTTGTTAATGGAAATGACGCTGAAGATATGGGAAGTATAGACTCTTTTTTTGATTTTCTGGTGAAGTTCAGTGATACAAAAAATATTTCTAAAATCTTTTTTGATAAAAATGATGAAAAAGAAAGGTATTCTTTGCAAGGGCAAAAGGTCTTATTTTTTACAGATGATATGGATTACAATAACCTGCAGATGTATCACATGTATCAGGAAATTTGCGATATTCACCAGTGTTTTGATCAGTTCATTCAAATATCCTTTGAAGAAATGGAACAGCTATTGACAGGAATTGATATCTTTTTCATTGGAGCACTGAGCAATCAATTTATTAATCATAATCAGCAATATTTAATGCGACTTTTGGATATATTGCTTGCATTACAGATAGAAGTTGTAACTGTTTTTCCAATTATAAATACATATGAGAGAATGTTACTAACACAACAATCAGATGGAACAATCAAAAGCATATATAAATAAAGAAGAAGGAGGTATAATATGTTTTTTAAAAAAAAGAAAAAGTCGGAAGTAGAAACTCAAAATACAATGCAACAGGCAGGGTTTTCCGAAGCTGATCTAGAATTAACAGATGAAGAATTTTTCCTGGCAGAAGAGATTGATGGATATAGTTATTGTGAAGGTATGAATGAAGCAAGATGCAGTTCGGAATGTTTTAAAGCTGTAATGATGCCTACGGTAACAATCATGAGCTAGAATGGAGGAAGGATAATCAATGGACATCATTCGTGTGGAAAACTTAAAACTGCATTATAGCTTAGAGGCAGGAATTAAGAAAGCAATTGATGATATTACACTAGAGATAAAAAAAGGATTTACAGTTATTACAGGTCCATCAGGAAGCGGGAAGTCATCTTTTATACAAATGATTGGAGGATTGAAAAAGCCCACTGGCGGAAGCATTAATGTTAATGGAACAGACCTTTCAATTTTTAATGAAGAGGATTTGGCAACTTTTAGAAGAAGATATATAGGCTTTATTTTTAGGCAGTATAATCTTCTTCCGGCTTTAAATGTATATGAGAATATTGTATTTCCACTAGGATTAGATGGAAGAATTGAAGATCGTGAATATATAAAGCAAATTGCTGGTTTATTAGGAATTGAGGATAAGTTGTACTGTTATCCGAAAGCTCTTTCAAGTGGGGAAAGGCAAAAAGTATCTATTGCAAGAGCCTTGTCAACAAAGCCTGCTGTTATTCTTGCGGACGAACCGACAGGTAATTTGGATAGTAGAGAGGCACAAGAGGTAATCGGTCTATTAAAAATGACTTGTAGAGAATTTAATCAAACGGTTGTATTGGTTACACATGAAAAAGAAATTGCAGATATGGCAGATCAAGTGATTTTTTTGAAAGATGGAAAAATAGCAGATATGGAGAGGAGGCAAAAAAATTATGTTCGGAAAAAAATATGCAACGATAAGAAAACTGGCAAATCGGAATATTATAGAACATAAATTTCGTCATGCTTTAAATATAATAGTTGTTATGTGCCTTACAATATTTATCAGTGCGTTTGAAATCGTGAGTAGCAGCACGTATTCTAATGTAGAAGAGGACTATTTAAAACAAAACGGGAATGCAAGCCAGATTCAGGCCTTTGATGTACCATTAGAAAGTTTTGAAAACTCTAAAATGGATAATATAGAGGAAATAGGACAGAGTGTTTATATAGGCAATGCCGTAAATGATGAATTTCGCAATAGACCATCAGAATTGCGTTATGCGGATTCAAATTATGCAGAATGTATGTTTTCATTACCTATTCAGGGGAGAATGCCGGAGAATAAAAATGAGATTGCAGTAGATAGGTCTGTGCTTGAGGATTTGGAAAAAGATGCAACACTAGGTACGGATATAACGATTTATTGGCTGGATGAAGACAAGAAAGAACAAAGCCAAACTTTTGAGGTTGTTGGTATTTGGGAAGAGAATAGCCTTTATACAACTCGTAACTTGTGGGTATCAAAAGACTTTATCAAAAAAATGAATACGAATATTGATTTGGCATTTAATTTGAAAAATGGTAAAGTCAACAATAAAACATTAGGTGAGGTCGCAGAAAAATTACAAATAGAAGAAGAACAAGTTATTTCGAACTGGGTTTATGAAGATAATGTACAGAAACAGATCCGATTAGAAACATTAGTTTATAAAATAGGAGCATCCTTTATACTGCTTTGTGGCTTCCTGATTCTTTACAATATTATTGCAATATCTATAGCTTCGGATAGAAAACTGTATGGACGAATTAAAACATTAGGTGCATCACCAAAACAAGTGAAACTTTCTGTATTTTATCAATATTTTTTTGATGTTCTGATTGGAATACCGTTAGGTTTGGCTTTAGGATATATTTTAGGGAGCAAGATGGTCCCAGTAGTTATTACATCTTTAGACAATGATATATACGTTTATGCGGATGTGAAGAATTTTATCAGTACAATCCTATTGATTCTTTTGGTGGTTTTTGTTTCTGGCATACGTCCAGCATACCGGGCTTGTGCAGTTGATCCTTCGGATATTTTGAGTGAAGAAAATAATCTTAACTTTCAAGGAAAGACACACAGACGTTCACCAGGGGTTCCTGCATTATTTGAATTGAGCCTTTCAAATTTAGTAAGATATCCCAAAAGGAATGTAATCGCAATTACACTTTTGACTGTTGGATTGGTATTGACAAGCTGTGTTTACGTGATAAATCACAGTTTTGATATTAGTAAGTACATGGCAGAAATAGCTTTGAGTGATATTACAATTACAGAAAAGACATTAGTAGAATCGTGGGGGGAATATAATCCTAAAGGCAATACCATTACAAAGGAATTTATGGAAAAATTAGAGGTATCAGGAGATATTCTCGAACAAGGAGTTTTGTATTCTCAAGACATTTCATTACAAACTTCAGAAACTGCGTACAACAATGTAATTCAATATTATGAACAGAATAAATGTGAAAGATTAAAGTATATGGAACAAGATGTAGCATGGACTGAAGGTTATCAAAGCTTCAAACAAACAGGAAAATGTACAGCCACAATTTTTGGAATAGATGGTTTGCTTAATGATAAAATTACTGACAAAAACAGAATTATAGATGGTACTATTGACAAAGAAAAATTTTTATCTGGAAAATATATGATTGCACAAGGATATTCATCTGATAGTGGAGAATACGAACTACAGCCTACATATAACGTAGGAGATAAAATATCTTTGAACGGAAAAGAATTTGAAATTATGGCGATTGCAGAAGTGCCATATCCAATTACAGAAGGAAAAACCAATCCAGGCTCAGAGTTTAATCTGACATTTTATGTTCCTTCATCTAGTTTTTTGGAAATGTATCCAGAAAATACACCAAGAAAGTGGTTTTTAAATGTTGAAAAGGGTAAAGAAAATGAGATGGAAAATATCTTGAAACCATACATGGAGAAAGGAGTACCGATTGAAACTGAAAAAACAATAGAGCAAAACTACAACAATGCAACAAAATCAGCCACATTATTACAGAATATCGTAAGCATTATGATTTTGGTTATTGGAATTGTTAATTTTGCCAACGTAATTATTATTTCTGTTACATCAAGAAAAAAAGAATTTGCTATGATGCAAAGTATTGGAATGACCAAGAAACAGCTAAGGTTGTTGCTAATGATGGAAGGTATAAATATTTCAATTATAACGCTAATAATCTCGTACTTTTTGAGTTTAGTTACCATTTGTGTCGGTGTGAGTGCTTATTTACAAACGCAATGGACTGCGACATATCATTTTTCTATTACGCCACTTTTAGTTGTAACGCCGGTGTTAATTATTTTGCCGATAGTGATATCCTTAATTTGCTTTCAACGTATACAGAAGATTGAAATAATAGAACGTCTACAGGATGAAGATGAGGTAGGAACTGTTTAAAAAGATACAGAATAAGGGATGAGAAAATTCGAAAGAGATATTATTATCGGATAAGGCGTACATTATTAATCAAATTTGAAGTGGCGACATAATGATTCAAATAAGGTGACAGTATTAAGCAAACATATTTAGTTTAAAACTTATATTGATGAGTATCGTAAAGAGTATTTTAATGAAGGAGATATTCAGGATTGGGAAATTTATGAACAGAGATAGTTCACTGATGTGGGAACACTCATACATGAGGTGGTATTAAATTATAAGGTGTTAATTGGGGCTGTTTGGAGCAGTTCACAAATTTACCGACAGCCCCTTTATAATAATTTGTAGTAAGGGGAAGAATTAGAGAGTTTCGAATGTAACAGTCTGATTCAGAGCCTTTCTAGTCTGTGTATGTCTATCCGGAGACTGTGGTTTATCTGCAGCGTAACCAATGGCAAGGATATTAACCGGTACAAGGTTTTCCGGCAGATTAAAAGCGGTGCGGATAGCTTCAGGATCAAAGTAAGTAATCCAGCAGGAACCTAAACCTAACTCGGTAGCTGTCAGCATCATATGGTCTGTAACGATAGAAGCATCGATGTCTACCATATTTTTACCATCAAATGGACGTACCCATGCTGCATCAAGATCAGCGCATACAAGCATTACAAGGGGAGCATTATAGGTGTTAGCTCCTGCACTGAATTTCTCCAGATTTTCGGGATTTTGTACAACCAGGATTTTTTGAGGCTGCATATTTGCTGCAGTTGGTGCACAATGTGCGGCTTCAAGGATTGCATTAACCTTTCCCTGCTCAACAGGTCTTTTTTCATATTTACGTACAGAATATCTTGTTTTAATAGTATCTAAAATTGTCATGATAATTCTCCTTTTTTGATTTTGATAAATATAAAATTGTAAACCAGCAACTATATATTGGCCAATTAGAAATATCCTTGCAAGAATAAATTGAAGTTGTTGGAAACTTATGCTATTATTATAACAACAATTATTCAACTGACAAGTACGCACTTTAAAGTGAAATAATATGAAAAAAGTAAATTGGTATAAAAAAGATACCGTGGAGGTAATTTGTTTATGAGTACATGTTGTAGTAGCAGTTATCACTGTCCGGTTGAAGCAACTTTGGATTTGATTGGAGGAAAATATAAATCGCTAATATTGTGGCATCTTATAGGTAAGACATTACGCTTTAGCGAAATCCGTGCATTAATTCCCCAAGCAACACCGAAAATGCTGACGCAACAGTTAAGGTTATTGGAAGAAGACGGATTGGTAAACAGAAAGGTATATCCTGTTGTGCCGCCTAAAGTGGAGTATAGTTTAACAGAATTTGGAGAAAGTATTATCCCGATTTTGAACGCTATGTGTGATTGGGGAAATGATTATCTTAATAACAGCAAAAAATAGATAGAAAATATTTGAAGAAGTATAAGAAAAGCCTCTTGCTTTACTTATACTTCTTTTTTATGGCGAGGTATTGTTAAAATCGTAGTTCAGACAAAAAAAATCGTAGAAGAATCAAAACACCTTGAAATTAAATATTTTTCAGTTATATAATCCGTGTCGAAAATACGGAAGGAACTGATAGATGTATTTTGGATTATCAAGTGGCAAGATATATTCAAAATGATATAACCGATGCGCATGGGTAAGTATTTATATGTGTCAGCTCTTAGTTGTATTTATATTATTACAAATCAAAAGTAAGCAATAACTGTTTTACTGAAAATTGGAGGAAAGTATTATGGTAGTGAAACCGAATAATATGGAAAAGCAGGTAAGGTCTGAATTGAAAGGTGGAAAAGGGGATATTCATTTTCTCAATTGCGTAAGCAAAGATACTATCCCGAACTGCCGGCTCTTGTCCTATATGACAATTCCACCGGAAGGTAGCATTGGAGAGCATGAACATGTAGAAGAGACTGAATGCTATGTTATCAAATCTGGAAAAGGTGTGGTTATCGACAATGGCAAGAAAATTGACATTTCTGCTGGTGATGTAGTGATAACAGGAAATGGAGATATTCATAGTGTTATCAATACGGGAAATGAAGACTTAGAAATTCTTGCATTTATTGTTTTGAATTAGGAGGCAGAATATGAAAACAGAAAAAGAAAAGATGTTGTCTAATGAATTGTATAATCATAAGGACGCAGAACTTACAAAGGAACGTAATCATGCATATGAGTTAACCTTACGTTATAACCAGACGAAGGATGATGAGACAGAGCTGAGAACATCTATCTTGCAGCAATTAGCCGGCAAACTTGGTAACAATGTAGTAATAAAACCGCCTTTCCAGTGCGACTACGGGTACAATCTTATCTTGGGCGATAATGTTTTCATGAATTATGGCTGCTCAATTTTAGACTGTAATGTGGTGGAAATTGGAAATAATGTACTGATGGCGCCAAATGTACAGATCTATGCCGCATATCATCCGACAGATCATACATTGCGGTTAAAAGATTTGGAATATGCAGATAGAGTAAAAATTGGCGATAATACATGGATTGGAGGGGGCAGCATCATTTTGAATGGCGTTACCATAGGAAAAAATACTGTGATTGGAGCAGGAAGCGTAGTCACAAAAGACATTCCTGATAATGTTGTAGCAGTAGGAAATCCATGTAGAGTTATTAAGCGGCTGGATAAAGAGAATGTTGAGACTGAAAAACGTTTGAAATTTACAGACTTTGCGCACATTAATATTGTTGTAGACGATATTGATGAAGGGATAAAATATTACGAACAGCTTTTAGAAGCAAAGCCTATACAGATTTTCCGGGAGTTCAGTAATATTGGATTTGCTAAGGCAGCGGGGTTCCTTGAACATCCTGAACTTGTGAAATTGAGTATTGCGTTTATGGAAGTTCCGGGAACTAAGCTCACACTGGAGTTGATGGAATATCATGAACCGGTTACAACAGATGCCAAGCATCGAGAGGATGTTAATAAGATCAATGGTGTAAGGCATGTTGCATTAGAAATTCAGAATATTGATGAAGCCTTTGAATATATCAAGACATGTCCGGATATTACATTGATCAATCCATCGGATCAGTACGGACCATATAAGATTGATGATATTACGGCTGATGAAGTGCAGTTTTTTGAGGCTGATATGGAAGCAGACGGTAATATAAAAAAGCAGCTCTGTCAGACGATCAGCAATACATATTATTTCTATTTCATTGACAGATATGGTGTACAGTGGGAATTTGAACAGGGACATGATTATTAAGATATGAGGAGTGTTTGATTATGATTGAATACAAAGCAGTAGCAATGGATTTAGATGATACATTGTTGACAAGTGATTTGCAGATTTCTGAAGAAACTAAGCAGACTTTGCTGCAATGTCAGAAAGATGGGATGCATGTAATTTTGGCATCAGGAAGACCAATTTATGCAATTGAGAAATATGCAAAAGAGTTGGAACTGGAGAAATATGGTGGCTATATTGTGGGCTTTAATGGTGCGGCTGTCAAGGATTGTAAGGCAAAACGTATGATTATGCAGCGCAACCTTCCTATGGAATATATTAAAATGCTGTATGATTTAAGTGTAGAGAATGGAGTTTACATTCATACCTATGTTGGGGATGAGATTATTACTCCGAAGAACAACCAATATACAGAGGTTGAGGGAAAACTGACTGGAATGCCTATCAGAGAAACAGAAGATTTTGTTAAAACTGTAAATCAGGAAGTAGTCAAAGTGCTTATGCTCGAAAATCCGGAATATTTAAGGACTGTTTATGAGAAACTCAGCCATGAATTAGGGGACAAACTTAGCCTTACTATTTCAAAACCGTATTTTCTCGAAATTATGGATAAGGGCATTGAGAAAAGTACAGCTTTGCTTCATATCTGTAATAAGCTTGGAATAAAAACAGAACAACTGATTGCTTTTGGCGACAGCTATAATGACTTGTCTATGTTGACCGCGGCTGGGCTTGGTATTGCGATGGGAAATGCGCGAGAAGATGTAAAAAAACAGTCAGACTATGTAACAGATGGGAACAATGAAGATGGCATTGCAAAGGCGTTATGGAGATTTGTTTATAAAGAAACGCAGTGTTCTTTGATCGCTTAGTATTGCAAAAGTGCATTACTTTCTGAGAGAGAGTAATGCACTTTTGATATATAAACATACTTTAAAGTGCGTTCTTCTCTTTAGAAATGCAATAGATTATAATTGATATGAAAGGATGTGGTTAAGAATGATAGATATGGAATTAGGCCCGATCAGACCACCTTCAGAAGCGGAAAGCCTGATGCTGCGGGTAACACGAGGTTGCCATTGGAATAAATGCTATTTTTGTGATCTGTATAAGAAATACCGATTTTCAAGAAGAAAATATGAAGAGATTGAAGAAGATTTGAAAAAAGCGGCGGGTTCTGAATATGCACAAAATTATACAACTTGTTTCCTGCAGGATGGAGATGCATTTGTACTACGAACGGAATTTCTGATACAGATTTTGGAAGGTATTCATAAATACTTACCCAATATAAAACATGTAACCACTTATGCGCGTGCTGATAGTATTGCCAGAAAAAGTGTATCAGAATTGCGGGAATTAAAGGCAGCAGGTATAGAACATTTATATTGTGGTATGGAAACTGGATCGGATCTTATTTTAAGAAAAATCAATAAAGGTTTTGATGCAGCCACAATTATTATTGGTGGTACGAAAGCAAAAGAAGCTGGAATGGTGTTATCAGAGTTTACACTGTTTGGGATTGGAGGGAAGGAACTGGCAGAAGAAAATGCGGTTGAAACTGCAAAAGTTTTAAATGTAATAAAGCCTGATTTTATACGTGTCCATGCAACGGGAATAAAGCTTTCATCAGAGATGTGGAATTATGTAAAAAACAAAGAGTTGACGCTTCAATCTGAGGAAGAAATTGTATCAGAGCAGAAAATTATGTTAGAGTTGTTAGCAGATGATATGGATTGCATTTATATGAATGAGCATATTGTTAATCTGCTGTTGGAAGTTCGGGGAAATATTAGGACAGATAAGCAGAATATGTTGGAAACAATTAATACATATCTGCAGTTGCCGAAACAAGAGCAGGAACTGTTTAATTTGGGTCGCAGATTGAATATTATGTTCTTTTTGGCTGATTTAAATAATAGAGCCAAGCGGAAGCAAACAGAAGAGGGACTAAGAAAAATCAAGGCTCAAAATCCTGATTTGGATTTAGCATTTGTTTGTAACTATGTTAGACAAACACAAATATAAAAGCAGAGCAGTTGTTCACTTTGAGGTGACAACTGCTCTTTTTTTATATGATTTCTAATTTCTTTTCTTGAAATTGCTGAAACAATGATTTGAAATATACAGCTTTTTTTTGTGCCAGAGGAAGTATTGTGCCAGAATCTAAATATATGTCAAAACCTTTTATATATCGGATATGATTTAAGTTTACAAGGTAACTCTTATGTGGTGAGTCAAAAAAATAAGGTCGAAACTTAGAAGACAATTCTTTTAGCGTATAGTTTCCCAGGTATTCGCCTTGATCCGTAGAGATTATCACTTTACGGAAATTATGTTCAAAATAATAAATTTGGCTTGGCTTGACATTTAGTAATCCTGCATCTGTGCGAAGAGAAAAAGTGTTTTCTGCGGAGGAATTTGCAATATAGTATAAAGCATCATCCAAAGTGTGAAAAATGTTTTGTTCACGGATTGGCAGTGGTATAAAATCAAATGCATGAAATTGAAATGCATATCTGTAATCGGGTATATTTGCAACTATTATAATTTTGCTTTCCGAATTTTCTAGGCAAAATTTGCGGATGATTTCTGTCTTGACAGAATCGCAAACGCATAAAAAGGCAATATCCGTATTAGGGTTATTGGACAATATGACTTCGTTTCCATGAAAAGAATTTATAGAAAAACATATCTTTTTAATCTCTTCGTATTTTTTCAGAAGGTATACTAATTGTTTGCTAATATAAAGGCTATTGTCGTAAATTGCAATTCTCATTTTGGGTCATTCCTTTGTTTTAAAATTATATACACAAAATTTCAAATCCGATGTTACCATAGAATTTATTTAAAAAATTAAAGTCGATAAAAATGTGGACGAACTCGCTAAAATTCATTTTTGTACTGTAAATAAGCAAATAATACGAAAAAATCATTTTACAAACGGAAAAATGGATTTTTAACGAGCAGTTTGGTTTTTTTACCGAGTTGCAAAAAATGTAGACATTTGATGATAGAATACAGTCGTTCATTCGATATCGAGAAATTTTTATGTATAAAGGGGGAAACTTATGCAGTAAAGAGTGTAATAGTAATCAAAAATCGATACAAAAATCGCAATGTATAGGATATATATTGATGATTTTTGGCTAATCGGAGACATAATTATTCTAAAAACAAAAAAGGAGATCAAGATGAAACGAATAACAAAGAGTTTACCTTTCAAACTATTGCTTGGCGTATGTATCGGAATTATTGTGGGACTTTTGGCCGGAGAAGGCTTGATGAACATTATCGTAACCGTTAAATATATCTTAGGTCAGTATATAAATTTCTGTGTACCTTTGATTGTAATCGGCTTTATTGCCCCTTCAATTCCTAAGCTTGGAAATAATGCATCAAAAATGTTAGCGGTGGCATTGGTTATTGCGTATGTGTCTTCACTGGGCGCAGCAGTTTTTTCCGTATTAACAGGAAATGTTATTATTCCACATTTATCAATAGCATCTAGCGTGGGAGATTTGAAAGTCTTACCAGAAGTAGTATTTAAATTGGATATTCCTCAAATTATGGGGGTAATGAGTGCACTTGTTTTTTCCTTATTGGTTGGTCTGGCGGCAACGTGGACAAGGGCAGTAACGGTTATAAACTTGTTGGATGAATTTCAGGAAATTGTTTTGAAAATAGTAACAAATACGGTTATTCCCGTTTTGCCAGTTTTCATTGCTACAACATTTTGTACATTGGCTTATGAGGGAACAATTACAAAACAGTTGCCAGTATTCATTCAGGTTGTTGTGATCGTTATGGTAGGCCACTATATATGGCTGGCATTGCTTTACCTGATTGCTGGCGCTTATGCTGGAAGAAATCCATTGGAAGTTCTTAAACATTACGGCGCTGCTTATATTACGGCTGTTGGAACCATGTCATCAGCCGCTACTCTTGCCGTTGCTTTGAGATGCGCAAGAAAATCAAAAGTTTTAAGAAATGATATGATTGATTTTGGTATTCCGCTGTTTGCCAATATACATTTATGTGGTTCGGTTTTAACGGAAACATTTTTTGTAATGGTGGTGTCTAAAATATTGTACGGAAATATTCCGGATATGAAAATGATGGTACTTTTCTGCATTCTTCTGGGGATTTTTGCAATAGGTGCTCCGGGAGTTCCGGGGGGAACTGTAATGGCATCTTTAGGATTAATTACTGGGATTTTAGGATTTAACGAAACTGGTACAGCATTAATTCTTACCGTTTTTGCATTACAGGATAGTTTTGGTACTGCCTGCAATATAACTGGAGATGGTGCGTTGACACTTATACTAACTGGATATGCGAATAGACATGGAATCTCAGAAAAAACGGTAAAGAATTCTGATTGCTAAAAAGGTAGATTGTGGGGTGGAATATGCTTATTGATGAAATTATTTTAGATGTGAAAACTGCAAAAAAGATGGACCCTGCAGCGAAAAGCTATGCGGAAATACTATTTTTATATCAGGGGGGGGTTCATGCGCTGATCGCTTATCGGATTGCACACTGGTTATATATAAGAAAACACTTTTTCTTGGCAAGATGGATTTCTCAGCACTCACGTAAGAGAACATTGATTGAAATCCATCCGGGAGCTATTTTAGGACATGGCATTTTTATTGATCATGGAGCCGGCGTAGTAATTGGAGAAACTGCTGAAGTGGGCGATAATTGCCTAATCTATCAATGTGTCACATTAGGTGGAACAGGAAAGGATATAGGGAAACGGCATCCAACGTTGGGAAAGAATGTTATGGTTGGAGCCGGCGCACAGGTTTTGGGTCCTATTTATATTGGAGATAATTGCAAGGTTGCATCAAATGCCGTAGTGTTGAATTCTGTACCTGCTGGTACTACAGTAGCGGGAATGCCTGCTAAATCAGTGGTAAAGAGAAAAAAAGCAACAGCATATGCTGTATGATGACAAGGAGATCAATAATGATGGAACGAACACAATCATTTTTTTTAAAAGAATCTAATTCTAATGATAAAATAAGGATTTTTTGCTTCCCATATGCAGGAGGCGGAGCTTCAGCATATAGAAATTGGGGAACGTATTTACCAGATTATGTTGGGGTATATCCGATACAAATTCCTGGGAGAGAAAACCGTATTACTGAAAAAGCATTGACTGATATGTGTGAGCTTACTGACAAAATTGTAAGTGCAATACATCCGTATTTGGATACACCATATCTGGTATTTGGACATAGCTTAGGGGCAAAAATATCTTACGAAGTGTGTAATGAACTGAGAGAAAAACAAGATAATGCGCCATGTCATTTGATTGTTTCGGGCAGCAGAGCGCCACATATTCCCGAACCGGAGCCATTACATCATTTACAGGATGTTGATTTCATTGAGGCGATGAAGAGATACTCAGGAATGAGTAAGGAATTTCTTGAAAACAGAGATTTGTTGAATTTATTTTTGCCGATTTTTAGAGCTGATTTTATTTTGGACGAGACGTATTGCTTTACAAAGTATGAGAAATTTGATTTTCCGATAACTGCTCTATATGGAGATCAGGACCAGGATTCTGAAATAGATACGGTAGAGGCATGGAGTGAATATACAAATACGTCTTTTAATAAAAAAGTATTTCATGGAGAACACTTTTTTATTAAAACATCAGAAAAGGAAGTATTGGCCTATATTAAGGACATTGCCTTGCGATATGTTTAAATCAGAACGGGTTTTTGATGATAATTTGTTGTTAAGCTATTTTGATGATGGTTACATATCAGACAGAATAGCGATTAAAGACAGTGAAATCCATGTATGGTTCCTAGATATTGAAAATTATGATGAATATCATATGAAAAGTCTGTTCGATATATTGTCATTAGATGAAAAAGTGAAAATGTCACATTATATGCATGTGGCAGATCAGAAGCGCTTTCTAGTAGGGCATAGTATGCTGCGCATATTATTATCGCGGTATTTAGGGAGAGAGCCAGACGATATTATATTATTGAACAGTAAACATGGAAAACTATATATGCCGCAATCTAATGTATCTTTTAATATTTCTCATTCCGGGAACAGGGTTGCGCTTGCTTTTGTAAAAGAGAAAAAGATTGGTGTAGACATTGAGCGGATGAATAGTTTAGATGATTATTCGCAGATCGCTAAAAATTTTTTTTTGCCACCAGAAAGTGAACGGATTTGTTCTCAAATAGATGCGGCAAAAGGTATGGAAAAATTTTATGAGATATGGACGGTAAAAGAAGCCTTTGTAAAAGCTCTCGGACACGGTTTGAGTAGATCGCTAAAATCTTTTGAAGTCTTAGAAGAAGGGACTATAAATGACTATTCAAATAACAGCAGATATAACTATTATACAAAACAACTAATTGATAATTATTTATGTTCTTTAGTTGTTGTGTGAAAGGAAGTGTAAAGAATATTAATGGATGGAAAAAAAGTCTATAAGAGTATGTATGAATGGCTGAATATGTGGGCTGAACAATACGGAGGCCATGAAGCACTGTGTGATAATAAAGGCAGTTATTCCTATGAATCTCTTAATACCAGCGTAAAAAACTTATCTATTGGGTTTGCAGATATGGGATTGCGAAAAAGCGATAAAGTAATTCTGCAGTTGGATAATTGTAATGAGTTTGTTATTGTGTGTTTTGCGTTAATGTCAATGGGTGTAATTCCTATTCTGGCAGTTCCAGGACTCAGAGTGAACGATTTGGATATAATAGCCAAAAAAGCAAACCCAGTTATGTATATCAGACCGGATGAATATATGGGTTTTATTTATGCTGAAACGGGAAGAAAATTGCAGATAATGAATCCAAGCATCAAATATGTTTTGGGAACAAGCGACATCAATAAAATGATGGAGCAATCAAATAACAGTGCGGTAGAAATTGAACAACCAAAAGCGGAAGATATTGGTTTGATTCTACTGTCAGGTGGAACTACTAATATCCCCAAACTGATTCCTGTTACACATTATGCTTTTGCTTATCATGCAAGCGAAGCTGGTAAAACGTGCCGGTTTAATAGAGAGACTATCTATATGGCAGTTATGCCAGTAGAGCATAAATTAACGTTGTTTAGTCCGGGCATTATGGGAACACTATTCTGCGGTGGTAAGGTTGTTATGTGTTCTGACAGTAGTTGTGAAACAGCCTTCTCGCTTATCGAGGAAGAACAAGTAAACGTGGTCAGTTTAGTCCCTTCGGTAGCCAAAATGTGGGTGGAAGATTTGGAATGGGATGATTCTTATGATTTTTCTTCGCTTAAATATTGTATGTTGGGTGGGGCAAAGCTTGAAGAGACAGACGCTCGCAAAATAATGGATTCATTGAACTGTGATATTATTCAGGGATATGGGATGTCAGAGGGATTTTTGAGTTTAAGCACATGGAAAGATTCCGCTTATGAACGTATTAACTATCAAGGCAAGCCTATGTCAGATGAGGATCAAGTGATTATTGTAGATGATGATGGAAAAGAACAACCCTATGGAATCGAGGGGGAAATTCTTGTTAAAGGACCATATTTATTCTCTGGCTATTATGAAATGGATAGTTCTGAATGCTTTAATGCGGATGGATTCTATCATACTGGAGACTTGGGATACATTACTGCTGATGGATATATAAAAATCACAGGCAGAAAGAGTGACCAAATCAACCGGATGGGTGAAAAAATAATGCCTTCAGAAATCGAGAACTACCTGGCTGAACATGAGAAAATTATGGAAGTGGTAGTAATGGGAATACCTGACACTATGTTGGGGGAAAGAAGTTGTGCATTTTTAAGAATGGCTAAGGGCAATGTCAAACCGGAAGAACTGAGGGAACATTTGAGCAAAAAAGGAGTTGCTCAATATAAAATACCGGATCAGATGATTCTTTTAGATGAGTTTCCCCACACTGCAACCGGGAAGATAAATAAAAGAATGCTACTTACAATGGCAAATAAATAAAGGAGATACAATGATGAACAATGAAGCAACTCAGGTAAAAACTCAGGAGGATTACTCCAAATTTATTTCAATTGTAAATGAGTTTTTGCAGGAACAAATGAATGAAGATTTTATGGAAAAAAATCTGCTTGAAGCAGGAGTAACATCTCTGCAGATGATGAGAATTTCAAATGCACTCAGAAAACATGGGTATAAGATTTCGTTTGCAAAAATGATTTCGGACCCTTATGTAAAACATTGGTGGGATAACGCAGATATAAATGTGAAAAGAAAATCTGTTCCACCATTGGAAACATCCAATAATAGTCCTAAACAGTTCCCTTTGACAGACGTTCAATATGCGTATTGGGTTGGACGGAAAGAAGGCCAGGTTCTTGGGGGAAATGCTTGTCATGCGTATTTTGAGTTTGATCCAGACACGGTAAATTTGGAGAGGCTACAGGTAGCATGGGAAGAACTGCAGATGCGGCATCCTATGTTAAGGGCGAAGTTCAATAACAATGGTACGCAGGAGATTATGGAAAAACCATATTCGGCAAAATTACAAATCTATGATTTTAGAAAATCAGATGATTCTGAACATGATTTGTTGGCTGTTCGGGAAAAACTTTCTCATCGGAAGCTGGATATTGCTAATGGACAAGTAGCTGAATTGGGAATTAGCCTTCTTCCAGAGGATAAATTAAGAATGCATTTTGACATTGATCTGCTTGTAGCCGATATGCAAAGCTTACAGATTATTTTTAGGGACTTAGCCGCGATCTACAATTCAGAATACAGACCAGCAATACCTGAAAATTGGGATTTTGGAATTTACTTGGAAAATGAAAAAAACAATAAAATAAATGATTATCGTAAAGCTGAGAAATATTGGAAAAGTGAAATAGAATCATTACCTTTAGGACCAGCTCTGACGTTAAGAACACAACCGGAAACGATTGTTGCTCCTAAGTTTAGCAGAAGAAAATATCTGTTGGAGCATAAAAAATGGGAAAAGTTAAAATCTTTAGCAGCGCAATATTGTACAACACCGGCAATGGTGTTATTGACATTGTATGCAGCGGTGCTTGATAGATGGAGTACAAATCAGTCTTTCCTTATTAACATGCCGTTGTTTGACAGAAACACGGAAATTGAAAATATTGATAACGTGATTGCTGATTTTACCAATGTTTTACTGTTCCATGCTGATTGTAAGGAAAACTGTACATTTTATGAACAGTTGCAAAAGGTGCAGAACCAGTTCCGGGAGTCTGTTGATAATTCAGAGTATTCAGGGGTACAGGTAGTAAGAGAATTGTCAAAACTTCATCCCGGAGAAAAATGTATTGCACCGGTTGTATTTTCATGTAATTATGGGACTCCATTTGTTGACGACAAATTTGAGAAAATTTTTGGCAGCCTGAACTATATGGTTTCTCAAACACCGCAGGTATGGATTGATTTTCAGATTTTTGAAATAAATAATGGTCTGAACCTTTCATGGGATGCTGTAGATGAACTTTTCCCGGACGGAATGTTAGATCAGATGTTTGCAGCATTTGTAGCCATGTTAAATGAGTTGGTATCCGTTAAAGATTGGAATAAATATGTGGAACTATTGCCAGATTTAGCCCAAAAGCGCGGAATAGATAATATTACAGAATATTATGGCAATGGGCAACTATTACATTCTGCTTTCTTTGTTAATGCAGCAAAAAAGAAAAATCAAATTGCGATTATTGATGAAAATGACGGTAGAAACTATACATATGAAGAGGTAGCCAATAAAGCGAAAAGAGTTTCTTCCTATTTAAAGGAGCAGGGTGTTGTGCCGGGGGACTTACTTGCTGTCTCATTGCCTAGAGGCATAAATCAGATTATTTCTATTTTGGGTATTTTGGCCGCAGGAGCTGGATATATACCTATCAATGTTAATCAGCCTTTGAGCAGACGGGAAAGGATTTATAGTAAGTCAAATATAAAGTTTGCTATTACAGATACAAAACTGAAAAAGGAACTGGAGTGGCCAGAAATGGTTACGGTGTTGGATGTTATGGAGGCAGATGCATATGAACCGTTAAATACTGCTGAAAATTATTCGGATAGTAATACTGCGTATGTAATTTTTACTTCTGGTTCTACAGGAGAACCTAAAGGAGTGGAAATTGCTCACTTTGCTGCTGTCAATACAATTGAGACAATTAATAAACAGTACAGGGTATCTGCTGACGATAAAATCATTGCTGTTTCTTCTTATGATTTTGACTTATCAGTATATGACATTTTTGGAATCTTGAGTGCGGGTGGTACATTAATTCTAATAAAAGATAGTAATAGTAGAGATGCAGAAGTATGGCTGGATATTGTTGAGCGCCATAGTGTGACATTGTGGAATTCTGTTCCGACTTTATTGAATATGCTGTTGATCGTAGCGGAAGGGAAGGGAAAAGAAATTCCTTCATTAAGATTGGCGATGCTTTCTGGTGACTGGATTGGCATGGATATTCCAGAAAGATTAAATCATGTTGCAAAAAATTCTCATCTTTTATCTATGGGTGGAGCCACGGAAGCTTCAATTTGGTCTAATTATTTTGATGTAGAATTGCCAGTACCAGAGGAATGGAGTTCTATACCATATGGAAAACCGTTGAAAAATCAGTATTACAGAGTAGTGGATTCAAAAGAAAGAGATTGCCCTACATGGGTACCGGGAGAATTATGGATTGGAGGTACCGGTGTAGCAAAAGGATATATCGGGGACTCCGAGATTACAGATAAAAGTTTTGTTAATTGGAATGAAAATCGCTGGTATAAGACTGGAGATCTTGGGCGTTATTGGGCTGATGGAAATATTGAATTTCTTGGAAGAAAAGATTTTCAGGTAAAAATTCGTGGACACAGGATTGAATTGGGAGAAATTGAAGCTGCGATGAATAAATACCCTGGTGTTAAGAAATCGGTAGCAGCAGCTATTGGCGATGTTCAGGGGAATAAATACCTGGCGGGATATATTATTCCAGAAAACGGGCACCCGGAAAGTCTTTTTGATGTCAATAAGGTTTCAGATACTGATTTGATGGATAAATGGGATAGACTTTGGGCTGATTTAAAAGAAGGTGTGGCAGAAGTAACCGAAGAAAATAACGTGCAGGAATATATGACACTTGCAAACTGCCTTGATGAAGTCAGCAGAGAGTATATGTATTCTCTTATGCGTACATTAGGTATTTGGGTGGAACCTGGAACAAAATATAAACTTTCGGCGCTTCTTATGAGTGCGGGAATAGATTTATCCTATCAGGAGTTAATTCAGCAATGGGTAAATGAATTAGTAAAAATTGGGCGAATACTCGCGGAAGAAGATTATTTTGTAAATTGTTCTAGTCCAAAAGAAATGGATAGAGCTGCGTTTGTTGAAAAATATCCGGGGTGGGAGCATGAAATCGATGATGCGTTGAAGTATTTAGAGCAGTTCAAAAAATACTGCCATGCGATTATGACAGGAAATATGGATACGCCAGAGCTTCTTGCAAAAGATGATTATATATCTCCAGATGTCTATATGGCAACATTGCCGGGAGCTATTGAATGCAAGCGGACAATAAAAAATATATTGTCCTTACAGAAAAAAGAGGGTACTGCTGGTCGGACTGTTAGAATTATGGAATTAGGCGCAAGAAATTTGGAGCTGACTTCGGAATTATTAGATTGTATGGATGGTATGGAATATGAATATGTGTGTACAGATGCATCTTCTTATTATCTTAACCATGCAAAAGAAAAATTCAAAAATAATTCCAGAGTACATTATGAGAATCTGGATATAAATTCAGCTCCTAATACACAAGGACTTGCAATGCATTATTTTGATGTAGTTCTTGCAGTAAGTACATTGCATCGTTGCAGAGATATTAAAGCATCCTTAAAATATGCAGGCGAATATCTGCGGGCAGGCGGATTGTTAATTCTTCTTGAGACTACAGAGAATACAATTTTACAACATGTAAGTACCGGAATATTAGAAAAAGGTTTTTCAACGGTTACAGATGAGAGGAAAGGTACTGGAAAACCATTATTAACAAAAGCCCAATGGAGTGATGCGGTTCTTAAAAGCGGATTTGCGAAGGTTAATACAGTCCCCAATGATCAGCTTGATTTACCGATTTATAATCAGGGAGTTATTGTGGCGTTGGCCCAACCAGAAACATATGCTTTTAATTCTACAAAACTGAAAGAATATTTAGAAAAGATGATCCCATCGTATATGATTCCTACAGCATTTATGGAAATAGATAAATTTCCATTATCTGCAAATGGTAAAGTTGATAGAAAGGCTCTCCCTGTTCCAGCCGGTGAGACGAGAGAAAATGCAAAGGATCAATTTCAGGAACCGGAAACTGCTGTAGAAAAAGAATTGGCTGAAATCTGGGAAACAGTATTACATACTGAAAATATTAGCAGGAATGACAATTACTTTGAATTGGGAGGAGACTCTCTTCTTGCTACGCAGCTAAATGCGGAAATTAACAAAAAGTTCAACATTAACTTATCGCTGGAAAAGATTTTCTCAAATCCAATTTTTGCAGAACAGGCAATAAGTATTGCATCCATGTTAGAAGATTGTGAAGTAAAAAATATGAATGCAGAAAAACTTGAAATGGTTTCTCCGAAACCAAAGGAATGGGGAGAACCGTTCCCATTGACGGATGTTCAGCAGTCATACTGGCTGGGAAGAAACGGTGGATTTGCTTTAGGAGATGTATCAACGCATTGCTATTTTGAAATGGATTGTGGTGGATTAGATACGGATTTGGCGGAAGAAAAATGGAGAAGATTGATTTCGCGCCATGGAATGATGCGAGCAGTATTTTTGAATGACGGTCAGAATCAGAAAATATTGAGTAATGTTCCAGAGTATGAAATAAAAGTATATGATTTGGCCTCACAGGAAGATACTGCGGACGAGAAACTCGAATCAATCAGGGAAGAGATGGCATATCAGATTTTTGATACTTCTAAGTGGCCGTTATTTGATGTAAGATTTTCAAAACTTCCGGGAGGAAATGTACGCTTACATATTAGTTTTGACAACATTATTTTTGACGGCTGGAGTATGTTCCTGATTTTACGGGAATGGAAAATGTTATATGACAATCCGGAAAAGGAAGTTGAACCGCTTGATTTATCTTTTAGAGATTATGTTCTGGCATATGAAGATATTAAGAAAACCGAGTTTTATAAGAGAGATGAAGAATATTGGCAGAAGAGACTTCCAGATATTTTCCCGGCTCCCGAATTGCCAGTTATAAAAGAAAATGGGAATACGGCAGTACAGAAATTTATTCGTTATGAGTCAAAATTGACTGGTAGCCAATGGTCAGCGATTAAAAATATGGCTTCTCAGAATGGCCTGACAGCCTCCGGAGTATTGATGACAGCTTATGCCGAAGTGCTTGGCAGATGGAGCAAATCTCAAAAATTTACAATTAATTTGACAAGATTTAATCGGTTGCCTATTCATGATCAAATCATGGATGTGGTTGGAGACTTCACTTCGCTTACATTGTTATCTATAGATAATACAACAGGGAAATCATTCTTAGAGCGCTGTAAGAATCTGCAGCAACAGCTATGGTCTGATCTGGCACATCCATATTACAGTGGCGTGGAGTTGGAACGGGAAATTAGCAAAAAGCAGGAAATACGCAACGCGGCTATCATGCCTATCGTATTTACAAGCGGGCTTGGAATTAAACAGGGCGGCAGCAATGAACAAGAAGAATATTTTGGCGAAATGGTTTATGGTCTTTCACAAACACCACAGGTATGGATTGACCATCAGGTAACAGAACAAAATGAGCGCCTTGTTTTGACTTGGGATGCCGTACAGGATATTTTCCCGGCAGGTGTGTTAGATGAAATGTTTGCGGCATATATTTCACTTTTAGAAGTGCTTTCTACAGAACAGGAAGCATGGAATCGTGAATCAAATTCTCTTGTTCAAATTCCTAATATGGAAAATAGGGAATTGGCAAATTCCGTAAATGGTAAGATTCCGGATGAAACATTAATCTCTTTAGTTGAAAAAAGCATGAAAGAGAATCCAGAGCGGATTGCGATTATTAATAATGAAAGAAAATTATCCTATGGTGAACTGGAACGGTATTCTATCGGGATCGGACATATTTTACAGCGTGAAAATGTGGAAAGAAACTCTTTGGTGGCTATTGTGATGGAAAAAGGCTGGGAACAAATTGTAGCAGCAATCTCCATATTAAAGGCAGGAGCAGCATACTTACCAATTGATCCTTCATTCCCGGAGGAAAGAGTGCATCTTCTTTTGAAAAATGCATCTGTCAAAGTAGTATTGACTCAGGAAAAAGTAAACAGAGAGGTAAACTGGCCGGAAGATACAACAATAATCTGTGTTGATGGTGTGGACGTAGAGAGCATAGATACTACAGATTTTGAGAGTATTGCAACGGGTAATGATTTGGCTTATGTAATTTATACATCAGGTTCAACAGGAATGCCGAAAGGTGTAATGATCGAACATCGGGCTGCCGTTAATACAATTATAGATGTAAATGAACGCTTCGCAGTTGGGAAGGATGATAAATGTATTGCACTATCAAATCTGAATTTTGATTTGTCAGTCTATGATATTTTTGGACTTTTGATTGCGGGAGGTACAGTGGTAATTCCTGATGCAAAACAGGTAAAAGAACCGCAGCACTGGTTGGAAATCATGCAGGAAAATAAAATCACTGTTTGGAACAGCGTACCGGCATTCATGCAGATGTTCATGGAATTTCTTTCAGCAAAACCGGATACAAAATTACCATTGCGGGTAGTTATTATGAGCGGTGACTGGATTCCTATGGAATTGCCAGAAATGATAAAAATGCATTCAGAATCTGTAAGAGTGATAAGTATGGGTGGAGCAACTGAAGCATCTATTTGGTCTAATTACTATGAAGTTGAATCCGTAAAGGATGGTTGGACAAGTATTCCTTATGGAAAGCCATTAACTAATCAGAAATTTTATGTTCTGGATCAGGAAATGAATGACTGCCCGAACTGGGTGGCAGGCAGATTGTTTATTGCCGGCGAAGGATTGGCTCGTGGTTATTGGAAGGACCGTAAAAGAACGGAGGAAAGATTCATCAATCATCCAGTTACTCATGAGAGATTGTATTATACCGGTGATTTAGGACGTTACTGGCCTGATGGAAACATTGAATTCTTAGGAAGAGAAGACACTCAAGTTAAGGTTAGAGGACATCGTATTGAACTGGGAGAAGCAGAAAATGTTTTATTAACACATGAGCTTATCAAGAGTGCTGTTGTGGTTGTAGAAGAAGATAAAAGCGGATTGGCAGCGGCAGTTGTTTTGAATGAGGATTCTGATTGTTGCGATAATAAGAACGTGGAAAAGATTCTTCACGAATACTTAGGCAAGAAACTTCCTGAATATATGGTTCCGGGAAAAATACTTGTGATGGAGCAGTTGCCTTTGAGTGTTAATGGTAAGGTTGATAGGAAAGCTTTAAGAAAAATTCTTGGAGGCTATCAGGGCCAGATCTCGGATGAAAAGAAAAAGGAAGCACCGCAGGGAGAATTAGAAGTGAAGATTGCTGCTATATGGGAAAGAGTTTTAGGAACTAAGGAAATTTCACGAGATGATGATTTCTTTATGTGCGGGGGAGATTCTTTGAAGGCAGTGAAGATTATTTCTGAATTAAATGCGACAGAAGGCTTGCCGAATGACTTGGCTATCCAAACGTTATTTGCGTTACCAACTGTTGCACTTCTCGCAGAACAGATTGAAAAGTTGGTTTCTTTATTAGACGTAGAAGAAAATACAGAATACGAAGAAGGAGTTTTATAATGATGGAGGATTTAATTAAAGCATATGAAGACCGGGGTGTGAAATTCTGGGTTGAAAATGGTCAGTTAAAATTTAAAGCGCCGTCAGGAGCATTAAATGCTGAAGATAAAGTAAAACTGCGAAATGTGAAAGAAAAATTGATTGAATATTATGAGAAAAAGGATAAGTCCGCGCTTAGAGCGGACTTATCCAAACGATATGAACCGTTTCCTCTTACAGGTATTCAGTCTGCCTATTTACTTGGCAGAAATCATAATTATGAATATGGTGGTGTTGGATGCCATGCATATTTTGAATTGTCAATGCCTCATATGGATGCAGAAAGGTTGGAGAGTGCTTGGTATAAAGTGATTATGCGGCATGATATGTTACGTGCTGTTTTTCTTCAAAATGGTACACAGAAGATTTTGGAGCATGTTGACTTGCCGAAACTTACCTATTTTAATATGAAGGAAGCTGGAGCCGAAACTACGGATTCAAAACTTAATGAAATCAGGGCTGAGTTGGCGCATAAGCAGTATCAGGCGGACTGTTGGCCACTTTTTGATCTGTATCTGACAGACACGATTGATAAGAGTATTCTTCATTTTTCTATTGATATGCTGTTATCTGATTTTATTAGTATGAAGACTATATTGAATGATTTGGATGCATTCTATTACGAAGATGGAAAAAATCTGAAACCTCTGCAGGTATCATTCAGGGATGTACTGGTATATCAAAAAGAACATGAAAATGATGAAGAAGTGCGTACGAAAAAAGATCGGGATTGTGAGTATTGGAAAAAGCGGTTGCAGAACTTCCCAGATGCACCGGAACTGCCGATTTTACCAGAATCGAAATGTGAAAAAGTTACTTTTACACAATACAGACATTTCATTACGCCGGAAAATTGGAGCAAATTATGTGAAAAGGCGAGAATGCAGAGGCTTACTCCCTCGGGAGTAGTTTTATCCGCATATGCAGAGATTATTGGACGTTGGTCAAAAAGAAAAGATTTCTGCATAGACATTACCATATTAAACAGACCGTCAATACATTCTCAAATTAATGAAATCGTGGGAGACTTTACTGAGGTAGATATTTTGGAAATCAGTCCCGAATATCCAAGTGATTTTGTTGAAAGGACACGCAAAATTCAAAATCAGTTATGGGAAGATCTTAGTCACAGCGCATTTACCGGTATTGATGTATTGCGGGAAATTAACAGGCAAAGTGAAAAGAAAGCTATTATTCCGGTTGTCTACACAAGCACAGTGGGAGCGGCTGATTCCGAAGAGCAGGAAAACTGGGAGTTTATGAGAAATTCCCGTATTACTTATAAAATAAGTCAAACGCCTCAAGTATGGATAGACTGTCAGGTGTCAGAAGATAATGGTGGAGTTTTAATCAATTGGGATGTAAGGGATGGTGTATTTCCTGAAGGATTTGTTAATGATGCTTTCGAAGCTTTTTCCCTGCTTATTGAACGGTTATGTACAAATTTGAAGGTATGGGAACAGGTACATCCGGTAGAATTACCTTTGAAGACCGGAAAAGTAAGAAAATCCGTAAATAAAACAGAAAAAGACCTGCCTGATAAAATGCTTCATGAGGGATTTTACAACTGTTTACAGAATTGTCCGGATGAGATTGCGTTGATTGCAGCCGAGGGAACATTTTCTTATAAAGAATTAGGATCATATGTTGCAGGAATTCAAAATGAACTGTGTAAGTCTGGATTCCGTAAAGGGGATTTTGTTGCAATATCTGCTGATAAAGGGATGTGGCAGATTGCAGCGGTATTGGCTGTTTTATTTTCTGGAGGAGTCTATTTACCCTTTGATGTGTCACAGCCAATTGCAAGGCAGAATAAAATTTTGGAAAAGTCCGGAACAAAATATTTGATTACGAATAAAAAGTATCAATCGCTTGAGTGGAAAGAGCACATTGTCGTTTTGGCAGCAGAAGATATTAACAGAACGGAGCAAGCACTTACTATAGTTGAAATTCCATTGGAAAATCCGGCCTATATTATACATACATCAGGGACCACCGGTGACCCCAAGGGGGTTGTCATTAGTCATAAAGCTGCAGTTAATACAATTGAGGATATTAATTCCAGATTTGATATTAACAGTGCTGACAGAATGTTTGGTTTGGCCAATTTAGCATTTGATCTTTCTGTTTATGACATTTTTGGTGCATTTAATGCGGGAGCAGCGTTGGTACTTCCTGATCCTGAAAAGCAAAAAGATCCATATTACTGGGTTGAAACTATTAAAAAGAATGAAATTACTGTATGGAACTCGGTTCCGGCTCAAATGCAGATGTTAGTCTCTGTATTGGAAAGCAGAGGTGTTTCAGGCGATTTCCCATTAAAGGTGGTTCTGTTATCAGGAGACTGGATTCCTGTAACCCTTCCGGATCAGATTCATACATCTTGTAAAAAAGCTAAAGTTGTTAGTCTGGGTGGTGCTACAGAAGCTGCAATTTGGTCAATTTATCATGAAATAGAGGAAGTACCAGATGGCGCAGTAAGCATACCTTATGGAAAGCCGCTTGCAAATCAGAAATTCTATGTGTTGAATGAAAAAATGGAACAATGCCCGGATTGGGTACCTGGAGATTTATATATCGGTGGAAAGGGTCTTGCTCTTGAGTATTTGAATAAACCGGATGAAACGAATGCACACTTTATGTATGATGAACAGTTACAGGAAAGAATATATAAAACTGGAGATATTGGTCGATATTGGCCAGATGGAACAATTGAATTTATGGGGAGGGAAGATACCCAGGTAAAAATTCATGGACATAGGATCGAATTGAGTGAGATTGAGAGTGCATTATTAAGTAATACATTAGTGAAGACGGCTGTTGCCGTGATTGTTGGTAAACGTCCGCAAGATTATAAGATCGTCGCTTTTGTTGAGGGGAATATTGAAGTTCCGGAACTTACTGAATATATTAAAACACAGGTACCGGAATATATGGTTCCATCAAGATTTGAAGTAAACGAGAAAATTCCGTTGTCTGCAAATGGAAAAGTTGAAAGGAAAGCTTTGAAAAAATTAGCAGAGACATACTTCCAAAATACTGGTAAATGTGAAATGCCGCCACATGAAGGATTGGAGAAAGAGATAGCTGAATTATGGAAAACTCTATTAAAGATTGATAGAGTAAATCGAACAGATAATTTCTATGACATTGGTGGCGATTCATTATTAGTTGCTCAGGCTGTGTCAAAAACAAAGGAAGGTATTAATGTGGCCAAGGATGTAGAATGGGACAGATTAATGATTGGAATGCTTCAAAATCCAACTATTATGGATTTTGCACAATTTTTAAATTCTGTTCAAATAGGTACTTCGCATGAGGAAAACGAAATATCTGAAACACCATTGAATATCATCGCAGATATTCCAGAAGGCGGAGAAGTAATAAAAGTTTTCTTCCCGGGTGGAATTGGATTCCTTCAGCAATTTAATACTTTATTCCAAATTCTTGTGAATAATCCGGAGCGAACAGAAGGCATTGCAGCATTTAACTATACAGAGGATAAGGAATACCTGGATTCTGAAGAAAAAGATCATATTGTAACAATTGGAAGACGCTATGCAGATTTACTTTTGAATAGTGGATATAGAAAATTTAAGTTAATTGGATACTGTATGGGGGGATTAGTTGCGATTGAAGCAGCAAGAGCTCTTTTAGAAGCAGGTGCAGATGTTTTACCGGTAGTAACGATTGATACAATCCCGATTGTTCTCGAAATGGAAGGCGACTTGTTGATGGAACGAAGCTATGGATTAATGGTCGGCGCGGATGTGTCAAAAGCAGGTCATGTTAAGCGTGATGAATTAGTACAGATGGCACTTGAATTATTGAAGGACCATAACAATGGTTTTATTGAAGAGGATGCAATATTGGGTCTGACAGGAGAGTTGACGGAACTGGCAGTTTGCTATAAAAAGCAAAAAGCACTTTCAAAGAGAGCGCGTCTGCAGAACTTAAAAAATGCAATACCAGAAAATAGTATGCAGCTATCTAAGGAGGATATGAACCGATTTGATGAACTTTTTGAAATTTACAAGAGGAATTATCGGTGTGCGATTGGTTATACACCGAAACCGTTTGCGGGAGATTTACAGGCATTGAGTTGTATGGACGACCATTCTCCATTTGTTCCTGTAATGAAACCGGGAACAGAGGCATTTCTTAGTAAATGTGCACTTGGAAATTTAGAGGTTCTGCCAATAGGAGGAAATCATTTAAGCTGTTTAATGACACCTAATGTTGAAGGAATGGCGAATTTGTTGGATGGGAAAGGAGAACGGGTATGAATACATATGAGAAACCATTAAAAGTGCTTGTATGCGGAACTAACTTCGGTAGAGTATATTTAAAAGGGCTGGAGCGATGTGGTAACAAATTTAAGATTGCAGGTATTTTTTCTCATGGAAGCACACAATCAAAGCAAGAAGCAGAAAAATATGGAGTTCCATTGATTACAGATCTTAATGAGGTAAGCAAAAAAGATTTTGATATGGCTTGTGTTGTCATTCGTTCTACTGCTGTTGGAGGAAAAGGGACAGAGATTGCCGGTGTGTTACTTGAAAAGGGAATACATGTAATTCAGGAGCATCCGGTGCATTATAATGATATTGTGAAACTTCTTAAAGTAGCAAAGGAGAATAACTGTGTATATCAGGTTAATAGTTTTTATCCCAATGTGAAGAATGTACAGGAATTCATCGTAAAGTCAAATAAATTACTTAAAAAGAGCAGACCGACATATATTGATGCGACTTGTAGTACTCAGGCATTATTCCCGATGATCAGTATTCTTGGAAAAGCATTAAGTGGATTCCATACATGGAAATTGCAGACAATCGATTCAGTAAATAGCAAATTTCCGTTTAAAGTTCTTAGTGGAGAAATCAGAGGGATTCCCGCTATTGTAAAGATTCAGAATCAGCTTGACCCGAAGGACCCGGACAATAATGGGTTTCTATTACATAGAATTGTATTAGGAACGACAGAAGGAAGTTTATGCTTGGATAATTCAAATGGCCTCGTTATTTGGAATCCTCAAATGTATGTGCCACATGCAGAGGGTGTTTTGGATATGTATGGAAATAATAGTTACGTAGAGCTTCCAGTAAGTGAAGTTGCGGACGGAGTTAGAAATACAACATATGCAGAAGTATATAAAGAATTGTGGCCTGAGGGAATCGTATGCGCATTAAATGATTTTGCAAGAGCTATTACAGATAATTCTCAAAAGAATATAATGGCGCAGCAGATGTTGACTATAAGTGAAATCTGGAAAGACTTATCAGAAAAAATCGGCAGTCCTCAATTAATAGTAACTCCGGAGAGAAATGGGATTCGCTTAGCTGATATTGCAGAATAATTATTATAATTTGATTTAGGTAAGAACAGCATTGAATATATGCACTTGGTGGTAATTCAATGCTGTTCTTTTTTTGGAAAAACTGTTATAATATTTTTAATTTATTAATTGTTATCGAAAGTGGGAAATTGATATGAAAATATTATCGGATCGATTGGCGTTAGTACTTGCGGAATATAGTGAATTACCTTCAAGTGTTCAAAAAGTTATAGACGGGAATAATAAAAAGGACATAAATATGAAAGGAGTTTTACGTCTTTATAAATGTGGAGACAAATATCTATACGTGTTACCAGAATTATTTGAAAAATCGGAATTAACCTCAATATATGGCAATCGAATAGATCGATGCAATGAAGATAGTTTTGATACATTACTGTATCATTATTTTTCTTGGTTGAATCTTCCTATGGATGAGACATCTCTAACAACATATGTAAAGGGGCTCGAAACCTATACAAAGAGTATGTGCATCGAAGATACTTGGCACATATTAAATCTTGCAATACAATGTTTGGAGAATTCTTACAATTTTAATTTTAGTGCAGTATTAACGTTTTATGCATTAATCGAAATTTTGATTTTGACCGATAAAGAAAAAAGAGGTAAAGGGAATTTTATTCGTGAAGAGTGTAGTAGAAAGCTGCCACAATTTTTAAAAAAGGATAGTATAACATATTTAGGATTACAACCATTCATCAATAAAGATCTGTCAGAAAAAGATATTTTTGATAAGTTGACGCATATAAGGCATAAAGTAATTCATGGTATTCTTAAAGAGGCCAGAGAAATTTTGAGAGAATTATTTCCTATGCGGAAGGGGGAATATGGTGGAGCTACTGAAGATGCTGAGAGTTCAGTATTTCAAGATCAATTGAGGTGTTTAAATTGCCTAATCAGATTAGTGCTTGTTAATATTTTGATGGAATGGATGCATGATCCAAACAATCTGTTGCAAATAAAGAATAGAGATTATATCGAGACCGATTAAGAAAATGAAGGGCTGCGTTTTATAGCAGCCCTTATATCTCTCAATATGCTTTATTAGAGAGCATTCACTCTTTTTCTGATATATGCTCTAGTGTTTGCGCTAGAATCCATTTCACATGATCGTCGCTTAATCGATAAAATATATTCTTTCCAGATCTTCTTGATTTAACCAAATGGGCGGAACGTAGTGACTTTAATTGATGTGAAATGGCTGATTCATTAAAATCCATTTTATATGCCAATTCACTTACACAAAGTTCGCCCTCCATTAAAAACCATAGTATTTTCATTCTGGTTAGATCGCCCATAGCCCGGTATAATTTAGTGAGCTGTTCTAGTTCGATGCTGGATGGAATATTATTTTCTATTTTCAAATAATCACCTCTTTCCCCTATATATATTGACAATCTTTAAGTCAAGAACTATCATAAGATTGATAGTAGGAGGAGATATAATGTCACATTACAACTTACCTCATAATCACGGTCAAAGTATTGATCGTGTGTTAGAGAATATGCCAACTACTGAAAGTTTTCAAGAAGTGTCTATTCTTTTTCAGCAGCTTGGTGATGGGAGCCGGTTACGAATATTATGGCTTCTTTGTCATTGCGAGGAATGCGTTACTAATATTGCGGCAGCGTTGAATATGAGCAAACCTGCTGTGTCCCACCACCTAAGGACACTAAAGGATAATAAACTGATTGAAAGCAGGCGTGAAGGAAAGGAAGTGTACTATAAAATATCAAGTACAAATCAGGCGCATTTCCTTCATGAAGCTATAGATGCCATGTTTGAAATGTCTTGTCCCATAGAGTAGTGTAAATGCGCTGCATTTCAATAGTCGTATTGAAATGCAGCGCATTGTTTAAACATTGTTTTCTTATAGGTAGTTGGCATTATAGAGAATTGTTTAGTTTTAATTCTCTAATTATATTTTTTGACATTCATAGCGCGTATGGCATTAAGAATGGCAATAACAGATACACCTACATCAGCGAAAACAGCAGCCCACATAGAAGCATAACCGATAGCACCTAAAAACAATACGAGAAATTTTACTGCTAAAGCAAAAACAATATTCTCATGAGCTATACGAAGTGTTTTTCGGGCAATCTTTATTACAGTAGCAATTTTTGATGGTTCATCGGTCATTAATACTACATCAGCAGCCTCAATAGCGGCATCGGAACCAAGGCCGCCCATAGCAATTCCTACATCGGCTCTTGCCAGAACAGGGGCATCATTAATTCCGTCTCCAACAAATGCCAGACTGGTTTTATCATTTTTGCCTGACAAAAGACGTTCTACGCGTTCTACTTTGTCAGCAGGTAGCAATTCAGTATATGCATGATCAAGTCCAAGTTTTGATGCAACTTTTTGACCAACTGCATCAGAGTCGCCTGTCAGCATGATTGTTTGACGAACTCCACAGCTTTTCAGTGAAGTTATTGCTTCCGCCGCATCAGGCTTGATTTCATCCTCGATAACGATATGTCCCCAATACTTATTATCAACGGCAATGTAAATCAGCGTGCCGACATCTGAAGTATAAGGAATAGTAATTCCTTCAAGTTCCATTAATTTTGTATTACCAGCAAATACTGATTGACCATCAATAATAGCATGAACACCATGTCCGGCAATTTCCTGAACATCTTGAATTCTGGATGAATCGATCACTTTGTTGTAAGCCTTCTTAATGGATTGTGATATTGGATGGTTCGAGTAATCTTCCGCATATGCGGCAATCTCAAGTAATTGATCTTTAGAGACACCTTCTGTACGAAGTTCTGTTACGGCAAAAGATCCTTTTGTTAATGTGCCCGTCTTATCAAATACTACGATTTCTGTGTTGGCTAGTATTTCCAAGTAATTGCTTCCCTTTACCAAGACACCACTCTTAGAGGCACCACCGATACCGCCAAAAAAGCTGAGTGGAATTGAAATAACTAATGCACACGGGCAGGAAATAACCAAAAATGTTAATGCACGATATATCCATGCCATAAATGGCTGACCGGTTATTAAGGGAGGTAAGATTGCTAAAGCAAGAGCACCAATAACAACAGCAGGTGTATAATACTTCGCAAATCTTGTTATAAAGTTCTCCGTTTTAGCTTTTTTATCACTGGCATTTTCCACTAAGTCAAGTATTTTGGATACGGTTGATTCTCCAAATTCTTTTGTGGTTCTGATATGCAGAATACCAGTTTGATTGATGCAACCGCTGATAACATCCATTCCGGCTTCTACGTCACGTGGCATAGATTCACCTGTAAGAGCAGAAGTGTCTAAAGTAGATGTTCCTTTAAGTATTGTTCCGTCTAAAGGAATTCTCTCGCCAGGTCGGACGATGATAATGTTGCCTACTTTGACCTCTTCTGGGTCCACTTGTTGCAGCTCTCCGTTTCGCTCTACATTTGCATAGTCAGGTCTTATATCCATAAGATTTGTAATAGATTTTCGGGATTTACTTACGGCATAGGATTGAAACCATTCACCAATTTGATAAAATAGCATAACCGCAACACCTTCTGAGTATTCTCCGAGAACAAGAGCGCCGACAGTTGCAATCGTCATTAAAAAGTTTTCATCAAAAATCTGTCCATGTGTAATATTTGTAATGGCTTTCCATACTATATCCCAACCAATAACGGCATAGCATAACAAATATAGTGTTAATTGAGGAATTCCTTCAAGTGGAAGAAATATGCCTGCAATATATATGACAGCCGCAATGATAATTCGGGTAAGTAATTTTTTTTGCCGTTTAGTCATTCATTTCCACTCCTTTCAATAAAAAATATCAGCTATGATTTAGTCTGACGTTCATTTTCATACCATAGCTCATTTGCCGTTTTTTCCCAATTTTCAGCATAAAGTTTGCATTTATCACATAGATGATCTACAGACTCAGGAGATTGCAGGTCAGTTGATTCTGCGCCTGACTGTTTAACCATTCTTCGTAGATATTCAGGATTTTCCAACATAGGGCATGGCCGGAGCATATTTTGGTTAAATGGCTGACCATTGTGATATGCCATAAATAGAGGACTTTTCAAGGCATCTAATAAGCTGCATTCATGAATATTTACATTTGAATAGTGAATGAATACGCAAGGTTCCACATCTCCTGCAGCGTTAATATGGAGATATCTTCGTCCACCTGCAATACATCCACCTACATATTCAGCATCATTCTGAAAATCCATACTGAATATAGGTTTAGTTTCTCTAAAACGCCGAATACGCTCATAAATAAGTTTTCGCTGTTCCGGTGTTGGCAGAAGTGCAGGTACTGCATCATTACCAACTGGCATGTAATGGAAAAACCATACAAACATTGCGCCTGCATCAATCAGCATATCAAAAAAGGCTTCGCTGGTAATATCTTGGTAGTTTGCACTGGTATAACAAGTTGAGATTCCAAAAGGTAAATTATGCTTTTTCAGCAATTTCATAGCATTTTGTACTTTGGTGAATACACCTTTACCTCTTCGGCCATCGTTGGCCCCCTCAAATCCTTCTAAGCTAATTGCCGGAACAAAGTTTTTTACCCTGATCATTTCTTTACAGAATTCTTCATCAATCAAAGTTCCGTTTGTGAACGAGAGAAATTCGCAATCTGGATGGCGTTCGCATAATGTTATTAAATCTTTTTTGCGAACCATAGGTTCACCGCCGGTATATATATACATATATGTACCGAGTTCCTTACCTTGCTGAATGATATTATCAATAGTGTCTAGGCTAAGGCTGAGCTTATGACCGTACTCTGCAGCCCAACATCCGGTACAATGCAGATTGCACGCAGATGTTGGGTCTAAGAGAATTGCCCACGGTACATTACAATTTTCACGCTGGGCAATTTCCTCCTGTATGGCGCTACCCTTTAAAGCTGAATTCATGATGAAATTCCGAAAGAAAGTTTTTCTGACGCCTTCATCCAACTGGTAAGTTTTTAAAATAAGTTGGTACCAATTGTTTTTTTCCGTTATTGCTTTACGAAACGCTGCTCTTTGACTCTCATACCACCCATCCGGCACTACTTTATCAATGAGATCCATAGCTTTTGGAATATTAATTTCAGGGTCTTTCTCCAAATAATGCAGTGTGGATGTCAAAGCGGTATTGAAAGCTGCATTTTTTACTGTATTTATAATGTTCATTTGTTTGTTCTCCATTGAACCGATTTACAATTTAACTGTTACGTCCGGTTCGATTTTCTTGATAAGATTTTTGGCTTCTGCAAAAATGGCGTCGAATTTATCATCGGGAGTTTCGAGATTCATTTTCTGTTTGATGAAGCTTACAGATACATTAGTTACTCCGTCAATTTTTTTTACAGCATTTTCAATTTTGGCTGCGCAGTGTCCGCAATCCAGGTCAATAAGTTTAATGGTCTTTTTCATTATAAAGATCCCCTTTCTAAATATATTTTTTTGGTTAGACTAATGAACGATTAAATGAATGCTTAATCGTTCATGCGATTAGTATATGAATGATTTTTTTAGTAGTCAATAGTTTTGGAGCGGATACATCCTTTTGGAGCCAAAAACCTACGGAATGGATTGAAAAAAATGGGAAATTCCTTTTGGAGTCAAAAACCTACTTTGTGGAGCGGACAAAATAAGAAAGATACAGGTATAATATGAATCGGTCATGAGAATGGCCGGGTGTACACTATTATTTTTCGCAAGAGGTTTTTAGCATTTTCCCCAATGCTTTGGACCTCATTATTTATAAATTATGAGTACCCTACAGGGGAGGGGTGCAATATATTGAGAAAGAAGGGATAAAGTTGCAAAAGGAACAGTTCGATATAACAGGCATGACTTGTTCGGCCTGCTCTGCCCGTGTTGAAAAGAGTGTTTCAAAACTTCCGGGTATACAGGAGGTTGCAGTAAACTTGTTAAAAAACAGTATGGTTGCCTCTTATGATGAAACCGTTTTAAGTGCGGATGAAATCGTAAAAGCTGTGGAGAAGGCAGGATATGGGGCTTTTCCGCAGGCGTCAGGTAAATCTAAGAAGACTGAAAAAAATGTCGGAGATGACACAGCAAAAATTGAATATCAAAAAATGAAAAAACGTTTAGTTATTTCATTGGTGTTTGGAGGTTTACTTTTCTACATTTCAATGGGACATATGATGGGGTGGCCTTTGCCCCCAATCCTTACAGGAATGAAAAATGCAATGATTTTTGCTTTTACTCAGTTTTTGTTACTGCTTCCAATTGTATATGTGAATTTCCGATATTATAAAGTCGGTTTTAAAACGTTATTCCAAGGAGCACCTAATATGGATTCACTTATTGCTATAGGGTCCAGTGCTGCAATTGTATATGGAATATATGCCATATATAAGATCGGATATGGATTCGGGCATAGTGATATGCAAATGGTACATAACTTTATGATGGATTTGTACTTTGAGTCTGCAGGAATGATTCTAGCACTCATTACTCTTGGGAAGTTTTTTGAAGCACGTGCAAAAGGAAAGACTTCGGATGCGATAACAAAACTAATGAATTTGGCGCCTAAGACAGCTACAATTCTTAGAAATGGTATTGAATTGCAAATACCAGTAGAAGAAGTAAATCAAGGCGATATATTAATTGTTAAAACTGGAGAGGCGATTCCGGTTGATGGTGAAATAATCGAGGGAACAGCTTCAATTGACGAATCAGCATTGACAGGAGAGAGTATTCCAGTAGAAAAACACGTAGATGATAAAGTAATTGGCGCTACTATTAACAAAGCGGGCTATTTCAAAATGAAAGCCACTAAAGTTGGGGATGATACGACTTTAGCACAGATTGTAAAGCTTGTTGATGAAGCGACAAGTTCCAAAGCTCCAATTGCAAAAATGGCTGACAAAGTAAGTGGAATTTTTGTGCCGGTTGTGATCACAATAGCGTTATTGGCAGTAGTAGTATGGCTGATAGCCGGACAAAGTTTTGAATTTGCTTTATCTATTGGAATTTCTGTTTTAGTTATTTCGTGCCCTTGCGCATTAGGACTTGCAACTCCTACTGCAATCATGGTGGGAACAGGTAAAGGCGCGACAAATGGAATTTTGCTGAAATCTGCAGAAGCACTTGAAACGGCACATAGTGTGGATACGGTTGTACTTGATAAAACAGGAACAATTACTCAGGGAAAGCCTACCGTAACAAATATTATCTGTTCAAATGGAGTAACAGAGAGAGAGTTAATCCAAATAGCAGCATCTTTGGAAAAACTTTCAGAACATCCGTTGGCAGATGCGATTGTTGCAGAAGCTGACAAAAGAAATTTAAATTATCTGGGTGTAAGTGAGTTTAAACAGATTCCAGGACAGGGAATTACCGGAATTATTAATGGCTCGATTTGTCTTGCCGGCAATACACGGTTACTTGGTGCTAGTCATGTTGCTGGTGGTGCGCTTCAAAAAATTGGCGGAGAAATGGCCGAGCAGGGAATGACACCGTTATTTTTTGCGAAAGATCAAGAGTTGATTGGCATTATCGGTGTAGCCGATGTGGTTAAGCCCACAAGCCGACAGGCGATTGAAGAACTTAGAAATATGGGAATTGAGACTGTGATGTTGACCGGTGATAATACAAAAACAGCAACAGCAATTCAAAAGCAGGTAGGAGTAGACCGAATAGTTGCAGAAGTATTGCCTCAAGATAAGGAACGCGAAGTGCGTCAATTACAAGGCTCCGGGAAAAAAGTGGCAATGGTAGGAGATGGCATTAATGATGCACCTGCATTGGCAAGAGCGGACATTGGAATTGCAATTGGCGCAGGTACAGATGTTGCGATTGAATCGGCTGATATCGTGTTGATGAAAAGTGACCTTTTGGATGTTGTAACCGCCATTCAATTAAGCAAATCGGTAATCCGAAATATTAAACAAAATTTATTTTGGGCGTTCTTTTATAACACGATTGGAATTCCGATTGCAGCAGGATTGTTTTATTCAGGTTTTGGCTTGAAATTAAACCCTATGATCGGAGCATTTGCAATGAGCTTTAGTTCTGTTTTTGTTGTGACTAATGCATTAAGGTTAAGATTTTTTAAAGCAAAACATATGACAGATACTGATTTATAAAGAAAAGGAGAAAAAATAAAATGAAAAAAACGATTAATATTGAAGGAATGGTATGTGGCAATTGTGTGATGCATGTTAAAAATGCGCTTATGGCTGTGAGCGGTGTAACAAATGTTGATGTGAGCCTTGAAAAAAAGACGGCAGAAGTTACGTTGGGAGTTGAAGTATCTGATGTAATTTTATCTGATGCAGTTGAAGAGGCTGGATATGAAGTAAAAAAAATACAGTGATAGTTGATTAAGTATAAAAATAGGCATATTTCAGGTATCTATGAAACATTTCCTGCTGTACGTAAGGAGGAATTATAAAGTGAAGGCTAAAAAAACGGATGTATCTCATAAACTGAAGGTTGCCCGTGGACAATTAGACGGCATATTAAAAATGGTTGATGAAAATAGATATTGTGTAGATATATCTAACCAGCTATTGGCTACGCAAGCGCTATTAAAAAGCGCAAATCAAGAAATTATGCAGGCACATATACGGAGTTGTGTTGCAGAAGCATTACAGACAGACAAGCCAAATCCTAAATTGGAAGAAGCATTAAGTTTATTGGAAAAAATGTCTAATTAGCATAAGGCTGAATGAACTCCAGGAAGCTTTTGGTCTCATAGGAAAAATTTGTCTACATTATGATGAGCATATTTTTCCTATGAGAGAAAAGTGTGCCTGGGGAAACGGTCATCATGGAAGCAGAATATGATTGTAAAACGAGCTGTTTATGAATTATTGAAAAAGATTTGATATTGGCTTGTTTGCTTGAACATAGATAGTATTGTATGAAACTAGAAAAAGAAGTTAATAGAACCATGTCCAAACGAAATGGTTAAAAAGTTAGGAGAATATAAATATGCTAAAGTTAGAGCGATTATCCTTTGATGTGAAGGAGGAAAAAGGTACAAAGAAAATTTTGAGTAATATTAATCTTACGGTAGATGATGGAAAGTTTGTAGTAGTTACAGGGCCAAATGGAGGAGGTAAATCTACATTGGCAAAGCTGATTGCAGGTATTGAGCGTCCGGCATCCGGCTCTATTTTTATGGAAGGGCATGATATTACCGACATGAGTATTTCGGAACGTGCTAAAAATGGAATTAGTTTTGCATTTCAACAACCCGTCAGGTTCAAAGGGATTCGAGTGTTGGATTTGCTCCGAATGGCTTCTGGCAGAAACTTGTCATTTGGAGATGCCTGCGAATATTTATCTGAAGTAGGGTTATGTGCAAAGGATTATATCAATCGTGAGTTAAATGCGAGTCTTTCAGGAGGAGAATTAAAACGGATTGAAATTGCCATGGTACTTGCCAGAGGAACCAAGCTCTCCATTTTTGATGAACCAGAGGCAGGAATTGATTTGTGGAGTTTTCAAAACTTAATCCAGGTATTTGAACGAATGCGCGAGAGGAATAAAGGAAGAATAATTATTATAATTTCCCATCAGGAGAGAATTTTAAAAATTGCTGATGATATCGTAGTCATTTCAGAAGGAAAAATTATCAGAAAAGGAAACAGGGATGAGGTTCTACCAGAACTTTTAGGGACTGTTTCTGAGGTGGATATGTGTAAAAAGTTTTATGAAGGAGGCAGGAGATAATGGATAAGATTCAGAAGAGATTATTAGAAGAGGTTGCAGATCTTCATGAAATTCCTGCGGGAGCTTATAATATCCGTGCCAATGGTCAAATGACAGCAAGAAATACAACAGCCAATATTAATATTGTTTCCAAAGAAGGAAAAAGTGGAATTGATATAAGAATTAAGCCGGGAACCAAGAAGGAAAGTGTACATATTCCCGTAATACTAAGCAAAAGTGGCTTTAAGGAAGTGGTCTATAATGACTTTTATATTGGTAACGATTGTGATGTGGTAATTGTTGCCGGATGTGGCATTCATAACAGTGGTGCGTTAGATTCCCAACACGATGGAATTCATCGCTTTTTTGTGGGAAGGAACGCTAAAGTTAAATACGTAGAAAAACATTATGGAACTGGGGAGGGATATGGAAAGCGTATTCTGAATCCTGTTACAGAGGTATATCAGGAAGAAGGAAGCTATGTGGAGATGGAAATGGTACAGATTAAAGGAGTGGATTCTACGATTCGTACTTCAAAAGCAGTGCTTTCGAAAGGTGCAAAGCTGGTAATTAAGGAACGGCTTATGACACATGGAAAACAGAAAGCAACCAGTATTTATGAAGTGAAATTAAAAGGGGAATTTTCCAATGCTGATGTCATTTCCCGTTCTGTTGCTAAAGATTATTCTAATCAGAGCTTCGAGGCCAATATTATAGGTGCGAATATATGTAACGGACATGCAGAATGTGATGCAATCATTATGGATCAAGCAAGGGTACTTTCTATCCCGAAATTGGATGCTAGGCATGTGGATGCAATGCTTATTCATGAAGCAGCAATTGGCAAAATCGCCGGTGAGCAGTTAATAAAACTCATGACTTTGGGATTATCGGAAAAAGAGGCGGAAGAATGTATTGTAAACGGATTCTTGAAATAGATCCGATTGACAGGAAATGAATGTTTTGGGAAGTAGGGACGGCAGCGCGTTTTATATAGAACAAACAAATGATTTCTAAATGGAGCTGAAACCCTGCTAAACAGAGCGGACAAAATGCGATATGATTCGCTATAATAAAAATGGTTAGACTAAGCTAATTTATTTTTTGGAGGAATCAACAATGGAAAAAGCAATTGATACAAGAACAAAGTTATTGACCAAAAATCCATTTTCTCTCATGTTAGAATTAAGCATACCAGCAATCTTAGGTATGGTTGTTGTCGGGCTTTATAATATGATGGATTCAATTTTTATAGGACAGATGGTAGGGGCGGCTCAGATGGGCGCCGTATCGGTGTCTTATCCTTTTACACTCATCAACGCGGGTTCTGCGGCAATGTTAGGAGTTGGATCTGCTTCTGTGTTATCCAGGGCGATTGGAAAGAAAGATGAAGGGACAATCAAAAAGATTATGGGAAATCTGGTAGCAATGGTTATTTTGCTGTCTGTTATTTATACAATAATAGGTATGGTGTTTACCAGACAACTTCTTTCTTTGGCTGGAGCTAGTGATAACATTTTAAATTATGCGGAAAAATACTTGCGTATTGTCTTTGCAGGTTCCTTATTTGTAAACTTCTTTCAGAGTGCTAACATGGTCATTCGTGGAGAAGGGCAGCTTAAAAAGGCAATGAGTATTATTGCCAGCGGTGCCATTTTAAATATTATCCTTGATCCAATATTTATTACTATTTTGAAACCTTATGGTATGGGAATTGAAGCGGCAGCTTTTGCAACAATTCTTTCTCAATTTGTTCAGGCAGTTATTACGCTTTGGTATTTCAGGAAAAAAAGTCCAAATGTAAAGATTGGACGTATCCGTATTGATGGAGAGCTGCTTCCGCAGGTTCTTTCTGTAGGTGTATCGGCGCTGCTGATGCAGATTTTGACTTTGGTACAGCAGACGGTTATTTATCGAGTTGCAGCTAATTATGGTGGAGAAACTTCACAAATTCTTTTGGGTGCAGCACTTCGGTTCTGGAATTTCTCCTTTGTTCCACTTTGGGGAATTAGCCAAGGTTTTCAGCCGGCGGCAGGCACGAATTACGGTGCAAAGGATTATGACAGGGTAAAGACACTGACAAAGGTTTTTGTAATTGCTGCGACAGTATTATCTTTGATATTCTACATTCCGGCGGAACTGTTCCCGGCCAAAGTATTGTCCATGTTTATTACAACACCGGGCGTAGCAGCTTCGGGTGCTACAAATTTCCGTATTATGTTCAGTACATATGTTTTGCAGGGAAGTTTCATGATCGCTGTGACACTGTTCCAGTCTCTGGGTAAGGCGAATAAGGCGACATGGCTGGTTCTGTTCCGTCAGATTATTCTGTTTATTCCGCTTTGTGTGCTTCTGCCGATGATTGGTGGTATGGGAATTCGTGGTGTCTGGTTGGCAATTGCCTTGACGGATGCAATCCTTGTAGTGATTACTATTTCCATGATGATCTCTGAGTTTCGTAAAATGCCGTCAACTGTAATGGCAAAACGATAGGAGGGAAGTATATGTATCTTTGTGATGGGAAGATAGATAACAATTATAAAGTTACTGATATTGAATTGCCTACCAATATAGGAAAGCGCCTTGAAGCATTAGGAATGACCTGTGGTACTCCTGTCACTGTCTTAAATAGCAAAAACCATGGTGTCCTGATTGTAAAAGTTCGAGGAACGCGTTTCGCCCTTGGGCGCAATATCACAAAAAAAGTATTAGTGGGGTAAATTTCGATGAGTGAGAATTTGACAATAGGCTTCATCGGAAATCCAAACTGTGGGAAAACTACACTTTTCAATGCATATACCGGTGCAAATTTAAAAGTAGCAAATTGGCCAGGTGTTACCGTTGAAAAGGTGGAGGGAGCAATCAAGGATCATGACTTAAATATCCGCTTGGTTGATCTCCCCGGTACATACAGCCTGACTTCTTACACTATGGAGGAACAGGTGTCTCGACAGTTCATACTAAGTGATGAAGTCGATGTGATTATTGACGTTGCGGATGCTTCAGCATTGGAACGGAATCTATACTTAACTTTACAACTTTTAGAGTTGGGGAAGCCAGTTGTGTTGGCACTGAACATGATGGATATTGTGGAAAAACGTGGTATGGAGATTGATACGCACAGGCTGCCGGAATTGTTAGGTATCCCTGTGATTCCGGTTTCTGCCAGAAAGCGGACAGGGTTGGATGTGTTACTTCATGCTGCGGCACATCATAAAGACTGTAAAGACCCTGAATGCTTGATTCATCATCATAAATATATATCAAAACACAGACATAACCATCATGCAGAATATGCAATGGTATACAGTGATAACATTGAAGATAAGATTGACCTTATCATTGAGGAACTGAAACGGAAATATCCAGATTTAACCAATTATCGTTGGCACGCAATCAAGCTGTTGGAGCAGGATCAGGAGATTACGAAACGCTATTCCGTCAATCTTCCAACAGTGATTGATCGTAATTATGAATCGGATATCATTAACGAGAAGTATGATTTCATTCAGGAGATTATAAAAGAAGTGCTGGTTAATAAAGATCGGCAGGACGCTCTGACGGAGAAAGCAGACAGGGCACTGACGCACCGAGTTTGGGGCATTCCGATTTTTCTTGGCATTATGGCAGTAGTATTCTTCTTGACTTTTACTATGGGGGACTGGATTAAGGGATATTTAGAGGTAGGAATTGAAAGTTTTTCTGCCTTGGTTAGTGATATGCTGGTCGCTACAGGAGTGAATGAAGTACTATGTTCTCTGATTGTGGACGGAATCATTGCTGGTGTGGGAGGTATTCTGACTTTCCTGCCGAATATCTTCATTCTTTTTTTAGCTCTAGCTTTTCTGGAAGATAGCGGATATATGGCTCGTGTTGCTTATGTCATGGAAGGAATCATGAGTAAACTTGGACTATCTGGCAGAGCTTTCATACCTATGATTTTAGGATTTGGGTGTACGGTTCCCGCAATTATGGCTTCCAGAACTTTAGAGAATAAGCATGATCGCTTTAAAGTAATGCTGATTACTCCGTTTATGAGCTGTAGCGCACGTTTGCCAATTTATATACTGTTTGCGGAAATGTTCTTTAAAGAACGTGCAATGATAGTTGCATACTCCATGTATCTGATTGGTCTGGTGGTTGCTATTCTGGTAGCAGCAGTCATTCATCTGATTGACAAGAGAAAATCAGAAAATTACCTGTTGATTGAATTACCGGAATATAAAATCCCTAGTTCCCGAACCGTGGCAATATACGTATGGGAAAAAGTAAAAGATTATCTTACAAAAGCGGGTACTACGATTTTTGTTGCGTCTATTGTTATGTGGGTACTCTTGAACTTTGGACCACATGGTTACACAACGGAAATGGTTGACAGTTTTGGAGCTGTTCTTGGACATTGGCTAGTACCTTTCTTTGAACCGATTGGGCTTGGTTACTGGCAGATTGCAGTGGCTTTAATCGCAGGTATTTCTGCAAAAGAAGTTGTGGTATCCAGTTGTGCAGTTTTATTTGGTATTCCCAATATTACTTCAGAAGCTGGTATGAACACTTTGGTAGGGATTCTCGGTACCGCAGGCTTCGGGCAGTTAAATGCATTCTGCTTGATGATTTTTTGTCTGCTCTATATACCATGTGCAGCAGCAATGGCAACAATCAAGAGAGAAGCAAGAAGTTGGAAGTGGATGTGTTTTTCAGCAGTATTTCAGCTTGCTGTTGCATGGGGAATGACTTTTATTATTTATCATATTGGGAGGATTGTATAGTATGAAAGGTGGGAAGAAAATGGTCACTATTATTTTAGCAGTTGCAATTTTGGCATATGCTGGATGGGCGATTTATGAAATCAGGATGAAAAAGAAAAATGGCGGATGCTGTAATGGAAGTTGTGATAGTTGTGTGAGCAAAAACAACAAATGTTTGTAATATTTGATTGGTGTTAGTTGTACAAGAAATAACATGGAGTCATGTATGATTTTGAGTAGCATGATTCCATGTTAAATCTTTATGTACAAATGAATCTTTAAAGAGTAAAATGTATTTAAGAGTTAATAATTTCAAATCTGTGGGAGAATGTATGGATTCTAATATAAAAATGAAAGTGATGAAAAATGCATCCGTAATTCAAAAGGAAAATGGATTCGGACGCTTACTAAAATTTGACTGTTCCGATGGCTTGGGATTGATGACAGTATATAATGTATTTCCGGGAATAGAGTTGATTTATAATGAGTTTGAAACCACAGAGTTTAGCTGGAAGAATAATACATCAGGGAATGTTATGGAGATAAATCATTGCCGTGAGGGTAGGGAAGGATCTCAACTTAAAAATGGAGCTTATTTGTATTTAGGTGAGGGTGATCTATCTATACATATGATGGAAAATTGTGCACCAGTAATGAGTTTTCCTTTAAAACACTATAGGGGCGTTTCAGTAGTTATTGATCTTGATATAATTTCTGAAAATCCACCAGATTCGTTAAAAGACACAGAAATCGATTTTATTGGCTTTAAAGAGAAGTTTTGTGGAAAGGACACAAGTTTTATTATGCCGGCCAAGGATGAGATTGAACATATTTTTTCAGAATTATATAGAGTTCCGGAAGGAATTCAAATGGCATATTTCAAGTTAAAAATACAGGAATTATTACTATTTTTGTGTATGGTTGATGTTAGATCCGAAAATCAGCGTGCTCAATATATGCCACCACAAGTGGAAGTGGTAAAGAAAATACATAAGAAACTGACTGCTAATCTTAAAGAGAGACCAACCATTGAAGAATTATCGAAAGAATATTTAATTAATACATCCACGCTTAAAGAAACTTTTAAAGGAATTTATGGTATGCCTATTGCTACCTACATGAAAACGTATAGAATAAAGCAGGCAGCAGTTCTGTTAAGACAGACACAGGATACGGTAGCAGATATAGCACAACAAGTGGGATACATAAATCAAAGTAAATTTGCTACCGCTTTTCGAGAAATAATGAAGATTTCTCCGACAGAATATCGTAGTCAATATGAAGCGAATCCCAAAACTATATTGCACGATTGATTATTTGGGATAAATGGAGTTATTGAATACCTAAATTAAGAAATATTTGGTGTAAAAAAACGCAGAAAATTTCAAGAAAATGAAATTTTTCTGCGTTTTTTATTTTGATATTTAAAAATTTTATCATTATCGACAAAAATAGAGAAACAAAATACCACAAATAAAGTATCTATAAACTCTATTATTGGTATTACTCGGAGCCTTTTTAGATAAAATAAATGTAAAGAGCGAGGAGAATGCGATGAAAAATAGAGTTAAAGAACTAAGAGATGCAAAACATCTAACGCAAACCGGATTAGCGCTGAAAGTTGGTTCTACGCAACAAACTATTAGTAAGATTGAAAGAGAGATTGGAGTTCCAAAACTGGATTTAGCGCTCATCATGGCAGATTTTTTCAACGTTACATTAGAGTATTTGTTTTGCTTGTCGGATAAAAAGCATAAATTGGAACATCAGATAGAAATAGATAAGACTATTGAGGAATTTTATGATTTTTTTGTGGACTATCAGGATTTAAATTCTGAAAACAAAGAGACTTTAAATCTGATCATGCGGAGGCTTTTGGAGGTACAAGCAAATGAGGAGGCTGAATAATGCTGCGAATAGCTATATGTGATGATGATAAAATTTTAGTTACTCAAATAGAAGAGATGCTCAATCGTTATTTGGATAAAAAGATGATTGATCGTTACATAGAAATTTTTTATGATGGAGCTTCTTTGGAAAGGATATATGAAAAAGGAGGTCGCTTTGACATTATCTATTTAGATATAGAGATGTCTGGTAAAAATGGCATTGAAGCAGCAAAAAGCATCCGGAGATTAGATAGGGATGTACTTCTGATCTATGTTTCAAGTTATGAGACGTATTTTATGCAATTGTTTGAAGTTGAGCCATTTCGTTTTATTAAAAAACCAATTAAAGAGACAGAATTTGAAGAGGTTATTGATTTCGCATATGAGAGAATCATTGAGGAGGACGCATACTTTGAGTATAAATATAATAAAACGGTTGGAAAGGTTCTGATAAGAAAAATTATGTATTTTGAAAGTGCAGGAAGGATTGTTAATATACATACGGAGGAGAGCACTTATCGGTATTATGGGAAACTGGATGAGGTTGAACGACGTTTGGTCCAGAACAAGATTCCTTTTTTGCGTATTCACAAGTCGTTTTATGTGAATTTTCACTTTGTTGATAAAATTACTTTTTCAAAACTAATATTGTCGGATGGAACAGTTTTACAGATTAGTCAGGATAGACAAAATATTATTCGGAAAAGGTATTTGGATATTTTGGGGGGTACACTGAATGAGTGAGGTTAGGCTAGTCGTTGCTATTTTGGTTCCGGCCATTTTTACATTGATATTGAAAGATTTTTTTGATCTTTTCATGACGAATAGGTATGAGGGAAAAGTAAAACAGTACACTATTTGGATGCTTTATTTTTTATTAGATACAGCGATAAGTATGAATTTTAAATTTGTAGGCGTAATTAGTATGTTATATAGTTTTATAATTCTAATAATATTTTGCGCTGTATTATATCGTGAAGATATAAAGTATATTACACTTACGGTTCTCTTTATTATATGTATTGGGGCGGCTTCGGAGTTGATAGTTGCTTTGGGGATTAGAGCATTCTTGAATTCTTCACAGCTCCAACAGTTTTCTCTTTTTGGGTCTACATGTTCAAAACTAATTATTCTGATCATAGTCAGAATAGTGAAACTATTTCGCGTGTCTGGAATAAAAAGATTGGATTATATGAATTGGCTTGCTAATGTAAGTATGACAGCAGGGAGCCTATATATTGTATATAATCTTTATCTATTAAGTCTGAATGAAACAAAACTTTTGGGTTCAACCATGTCTTCAATTATTATCCTGCTTTTAAATGTTATATGTTTTAAGATGTTTGACAAGATTGCTGCAGATGCGGAAATCAAGCGTAAAAACGATATTTATAAACAAAGTATAGATATATATAAAAGGGAAATGGAAGAGCGTGAGGAACATAATGAAAAGTTACGCCGTTTTCGACATGATATAAAAAACCATTTAATAGCAATAGAAAAATTAGCTCTTTCTAAAGAATACGTCAGATTACGAGATTACATTCATCAACTTACTGATGAAAAAGGTGTTCTGCAGGTAACCACTATAAGTGGAAATGCACTTATTGATGGACTATTGGCAGATAAATTTGATGTTGCGCGTAAATATGAAATTCCGACGAAACTTCCATTTGATGATGCCGACTTATGTATTATAGTTGGAAATGCATTAGATAATGCAATTGATGGGACAAAAGATATTGAAGGAGCTAAGAAGATTGAAATAAGTATGGGAGTTAAACAAGGAAATTTTTTATTAAAGGTAAAAAACACTTTTAATCCAGAATTAATTAAATTCGACAACAATGGTAAACGCTTGCGTACAAGCAAAACAGATAAAAGTAACCATGGGATGGGAATTGGTCTCATTGAAGAAACTGCGCTGAAATATAATGGATTAATGGAAATAACTATGAATGAAAATATTTTTTGCCTGTCCGTCTTACTCTACCAGAACTGATTTTTTACGAGTTGCTCAGGATTTTTTACGAGTATCCTCCATTTTCCTTTTTTTGTAGTATAATCCGTACTGTAAAAAATACATTTTTGGAGGTTGTGTTATGTTAAAAAAAACAGTTGCAGGTTATTTGGAAAATGTTGCAGATTTTACCGTAGACGTATTAAACGAAGGAATATGTTTCTTCCTGTTTCATCAGCCGCCATTTCCGGAAAATGCTCGTAAGATGAAAGAACATAAAGAAGAGGAAGAGAATGGAAAAAATAGCCGATTTACTAACTAAGTTTATGATTAGCGAGAGCAGTAGTGAAAATCTAGATTACGAAGTATGTAAATTTGGATTACTTATGGCTATTGAAGTGGCGATTAACACTGTTATTGCGTTATGTATATCGTTCTTGCTTGGAATGTTTAGATATGGAATTCTGTTTTTGACTTTTTTTTCATTGCTAAGAGCATTTGCAGGTGGAGTGCATTTGGAAAGATTTTGGAGTTGTACAGTGTTATCCGGTATGGTTTTGAGTATGGTTTTACTTATCGCAAAATATGCTGTTATACCGTCTATTTTTTCATTTGCTTTATGTGTTGTTATGGGAATTCTAATTTTTATTGTTGGCCCCATAGATGATAAAAATAGAAGGATATCCAGTGATGAGCGTTGCATATTTTATCGAAGGCTTGTATATGTGCTTCTATTTCTTGTTTTCACTTCTGCTTTGGGTGTTATATTGGATGCTAACCGTTTGGCTTTTATTGTATCCCTTACGATGGGGGTATTTCATATAGTACAAATTATCGGCAAAAATAAAAATATGAAATTATTGGAGCAATAGCAGGAGGTATTTCAGTGATTAATATAGCTGTTTGTGATGATGATCTAGAGATAACTAAGAGTATTAATAAACTGCTTATGAAATACCAGGATGAAAGAGATTTAGATTTTACCGTTGATCTTTTTAATGATGGAAGTGGCTTAAAGAGCAGTATACTAAAGGGTAAAAAATATGATCTGATTTATTTAGATATTGAAATGAGGCAGATGAATGGAATTGCTACTGCAAAATATATCAGAAGTATTGATACTACGGTACTGCTCATTTATGTGTCAAATTATGATAATTATTTGAAAGAATTGTTCGAAGTTGAACCTTTTAGATTTATGTCGAAGCCAATTAATGATAAACGGTTTTATATGTTTCTTGACTTGGCGATAGACCGAATAAGGAGTGCAAATGGCATTTACTGTTTCAGATTTAATAAGGACATTTTGACAGTTATACTTAGAGATGTTATTTATTTTGAAAGCTGTGGAAGTAGAGTACATATTGTATTAAAAGGTAAACTGTACAAGTTTTATAAAAAACTAGATGATGTCGAAAAAGAAATTTCAGTCAATTATAGTATTCCGTTTATTAGAATTCATAAATCGTATTTGGTCAATTTTCAACAAATTAGAAAGGTTGGATATACAGAGGTTGAAACAAAAGATGGAAGAATTTTAAATATTAGTGATACATATAAAAAAGATGTTCGAGCAAGATATAGTAAACTACTTTGGGATGGTGATGTATAATGGCAGGCATAAATATTTTGATTCAAATATTCACTTCTTTCATGTCTTGTTTGATAATCAAATCTTTTTTGGATGCTTTGTTTATAAGGAGCTTCCTGTATAATAAAAAGCGTGGATGTTGAAAATTGAAAATACCTCAGAGT
>OGCN01000486.1_pt1 | contig 64162 bp, 52 predicted proteins | sample 1570181 | NCBI WGS metagenome assembly OGCN01 (sample SAMEA4370584, study PRJEB24528) | human gut metagenome | reverse complement strand
GCACCTGGCAGCACTTGTGGATGGCAACGGAGGCCACGCCGCCGCAGCCGATGATGAGGACTTTACTCATGGCAAATTTCTCCTTTGTTGGTTGTTTTATGGTAATGCGTCGAAATGCGTCAAACCTGGAACCCGGGCCAGCCTTTGTCCAGCGCGATCAGGAGCTCCCGCAGCACCTTGCAGGCCGTTGCCGTGGACACGCCGGAGGCATCCAGCATGGGGGCCAGCTCGTTGAGGTCGGCTCCGATGATGTTGGCCTTGGCCACCGTGCGGATGGCGTCCAGCAGCTGCAAAAAGCTCACGCCGCCGGCTTCGGGGGTGCCGGTGCCGGGGAAGCAGGAGGGGTCGAGGCAGTCGAGGTCAATGGTGAGGTAGACCGGCACCTTGCTCTCACAGAGGGAGGCTGTCAGCTCGGCAAGGCCGGTGAAATCGAACTTGTGCATCTCGGTGTGCTGGGCCGCAAACTCAAACTCGGCCCGGTCCCCGCTCCGGATGCAGAACTGGTGGATGTGCCCGTCGCCTACCAGCTCATGGCAGCGGCGGAGGACACAGGCGTGGCTGAGCTTGGCACCCAGATAATCGTCCCGAAGATCGGCGTGGGCGTCAAAGTGGACGATGTGGAGGTCCGGGTATTTCTTCACGGCAGCCCGCACGGCACCCAGCGTGACCAGATGCTCACCGCCCAGCAGCAGGGGGAGCTTGCCGTCCTGCAAAATCTCAGCAGCCCGGGCCTCAATGCCGGCAAGGGCCAGCTCGCTGGAGCCGAAGCAGAGCTCGAGGTCGCCGCTGTCAAAGATGTCAAAATCGGTCAGGTCGGCGTTCTGGTAGGGGCTGTAGGTCTCCAGCCCGTAGCTCTCGTGCCGGATGGCACTGGGGCCGAATCGGGCACCGGGGCGGTAGCTGGTGGTGGAATCGTAGGGGGCACCGTAGAGCACGATGTCGGCGGCGCGGTAGCTGCTGTCGCAGCCTAGAACAGTTTCAACATTGGGTGAGATCATTTGGGTTCCTCCACTTCCCGCAGCATTTCCTCAAGGAATGCCGGCAGGTAGAATGCCCCGACATGCAGCCGGGTGGTGTAATAACGGGTGCGCATGTTGAGCGCTTTCCAGGCGTCCGCGTCCAGATCGTCAATGGGGTGGTACTTTTTGCTGGCAAAGCCAAACAGCCAGTAGCCCGCCGCAAAGGTGGGAATGTGGGCCTGGTACACCCGGCTGACCGGGAATGTGGAAGCGATGCGCTTATGGCTGCGCTGCATGGCGCTGGCGTCCTCCGTGTAGAACGGGCTGCCCTGCTGGTTGACCATGATGCCGTCCGCTTTCAGGGCATTGAAGCAGCTGCCGTAGAACTCCCGGGTGAACAGGCCCTCAGAGGGGCCGAACGGATCGGAGGAGTCCACGATGATAAGGTCGTATTCCTCCTCACAGCGGCGGATGTATTTGAGGGCGTTCTCAAAATAAATGTGCACCCGGCGGTCATCCATCCGGCAGGCATTGCCGGGCAGGTAGGCGCGGCAGGCCTCCACCACCTGGGGATCCATCTCCACCAGGTCGATCCGCTCCACCCGGTCATAGCGGGTCAGCTCCCGCACCACGCCGCCGTCGCCGGCACCAATGACGAGGATGTCCTTGGCCTCTTTGTGCACGGCCATGGGGACGTGGACGATCATTTCGTCGTAGATGAACTCGTCCCGCTCGGTGAGCATGACGTTGCCGTCCAGGGTGAGCACCCGGCCGAACTCGGGCGTCTCAAAAATATCAATGCGCTGGTAATCGCTCTGCTTGGAGTAGAGCTGCCGGTTGACCCGGATGCTGTGCTTCACATCCGGGGTGTGAAATTCCGAAAACCAAAATTCCATGGTTGTTTCTCTCCTCCTTTAGGCCAGAACGTTCAGGCGTAAGATCTCAGGGTCTTCCGGGCCGGTCATGCTGCAGCCCTTGGCCTTGGCGTACTCGATATAGTTCAAAATCTCTTTGGTGATCCGCTCGCCGGGGGCCAGGATGGGGATGCCCGGCGGGTAGCACATGACGAACTCGCTGCAGACCATGCCCTCGGTCTCCCTCAGAGGCAGGCTCTTTTTGGGGGCGTAGAACGCCTCCTGCGGGCTGGCGGCCACCACGGGGTCAATATATTCCTGGCTCAGCAGGCCGGCCCCGTCGGTGCGGAAGCGGCGCTTGATCTCGGCCAGCGCGCTGACCAGCCGTTCCACTTCCTGCGGGCGGTCACCGATGGAGAGGTACGCCAGAATGTTGCCGATGTCGCCGAACTCGATCTGGATGTCGTACTCGTCGCGCAGGATGTCGTAGACCTCAATGCCGGCCAGGCCGATGTCCAGCGTGTGGACGCTGAGTTTGGTCGTGTCAAAGTCAAAGACGGAGTTTCCGTTGCACAGCTCCTTGCCAAAGGCGTAGTAGCCGCCCACGGCGTTGATCTCTTCCCGGGCGTACTCGGCCATGTCCGCCACCTGGTGGAACACCTGCCGCCCCCGCAAGGCGAGGTTGCGGCGGGAGATATCCAGGCTGGACATGAGAAGGTAGCTGCCCGAGGTGGTCTGGGTCAGGTTGATGATCTGCCGCACATAGCCCGGGTGGACATTGGGCCCGATGAGCAGCAGGCTGGACTGAGTCAGGCTGCCGCCGCTCTTGTGCATGGAGACGGAAGCCATATCGGCACCGGCTGCCATGGCGGAAACGGGCAGCCCGCCGCCAAAGTAGAAGTGGGTGCCGTGAGCCTCGTCGGCCAGACAGAGCATCCCGGCGTCGTGGGCCATCTTGACGATGGCCCGCAGGTCGGAGCAGATGCCGTAGTAGGTGGGGTTGTTCACCAGCACAGCCACGGCATTGGGGTGCTCTTTGATGGCCTTTGCCACCTGCTCCCGCTTCATGCCCAGGGAGATGCCCAGACGTTTATCGACCTCGGGGTTGACATAGACGGGCACCGCGCCGCAGAGCACCAGCGCGTTCAGCACACTGCGGTGCACATTGCGGGGCAGGATGATCTCATCGCCCCGCTTGCAGGCGGTAAGCACCATGCTCTGCACACTGCTGGTAGTGCCGCCTACCATCAAAAAGGCATGGGCCGCGCCAAAAGCATCGGCGGCCAGCTCTTCTGCCTCCCGGATGACCGATACCGGGTGGCAGAGGTTGTCCAGCGGCTTCATGCTGTTGACATCCACGCCCACACACTGCTGGCCCAGAAAAGCGGTCAGCTCCGGATTGCCGCGGCCCCGCTTGTGGCCGGGCACATCAAAAGGCACCACCCGCATCTGCCGGAACTGCTCCAACGCCTCGTAAATCGGGGCACGGCGCTGGTCCAGCCGGAACCTTGTACGGTTCTCACTCATTGTTTTCCTCCGTCCCTGGTCCTCTGTACCAAGCCATGAACAAACAAAAAAGCGCAAGCCCTGCACGCTGGTGCAGACTTGCGCTTAAAAAGCCATTTTGAACGCGCGGACAAAACCCCCGGGAAGCAATGCCGGAGTGCAGTCCATCACATGATTCAAAAAAGACGGGATGAGGAGAGTCTATATAGCAATTACACTTTTACTACTCTTATTGACCGTTTCACAAGTCTGCGCACGCTCCGCGCAATTTCATGGTTGTAAAGGAACCAACTTATAAAATTTGAACTATGACGTTCAATCAATAATGGCAGCTTGCGCCGCCGGTCGGCAGTGGACCCGGCTGTCCGTATGGCCTTAGCCCCGATGGGCGGTCCAAGGTAAATTGCTTTGAAAAGACTTCGACACGCTTCGTCTCTCAAAATCGTGTGTTATCTTATCATGGGTTTGGGGGAATGTCAATATTTCGACAAAAAATTTTTGTCAGACACGGTAAAAAGTCGTACTATCATTCTCAGGTGTGGGCTGCCAGATACTCCACCCAGACGCTGTAACCGTCCGGCTTTACATGGTAGCCGTCCGGCTGGGCGTACTCGGCTTTCAGGTCGCCGTTTTCATCGGCCAGTACCTCCCACAGGTTGAGGAAGACGCAGTTCTTCTCCAGCGCGATGGCCGCCAGCTCATCGTTGATCTGGCACAGCCGTTCCTTGTACAGGCCGGGGTGCTTTTCCCGCACTTCGGGCCGGACCGGGGTGATGGACTGGACATAGAGAGTGGTGTTGGGCAGCGACTGGGAGACCATATCCAGCATCAGGCGGTAATAGGTCAGAAAGCTGCTGTAATCGTCGTCCCGGTTGAGGACGTTGGTGCCCAGCAGAATGTACAGCGCCCGGGGCTGCTGGGCGGCCAGAACATCCATGGGGATCTCTGCCACACCGTCGGCCCGCTTGCAGGTGGTGCCATTGACCACGGCGTTGGGGCCCACGCCTTTATAAGCACAGAAATGCGCGTTGGGCAGGCCGTTTTCATACATCTGCATCCCCTGGGTCAGGCTGTCGCCCAGGAACCACACGTCCGAAAACCAGCTGCGGTCCACGGCCTCCGAGGCGGGCTGCGCCGCCAGCCGGAAATCCATGGCCGTGGTGCCGTCGGTCTGGGTCTGGACGCTCAGGCGGCGGGCCGGTGTGTAGCTGATGGTGTTCCACTCGGTGCCGGTGAGCTCCTGCTGCAAAATGGTGGGGCCCTCCACGGTATTCGGGCGCTGGTCGCGGTGGAGGCGCTTCCAGAGCACGCCCACGGAAATGAGCAGCACCAGCAGTACCAGCAAGGCAACAGCAGTAAACATCCGGCGCCAGCGGCGGTGCAGGATGCGGCGGCGGTATTCCTGATAATCAGCCATAAAAGTTCCCCCGTTCGTGTGGTGATCTCCAACCCTATTATACAGCGCCCCGGCAGCAGGCGCAAGCCGTGAAAAATTGTGCAAGAGTCCGTCTATCTATTGCACAAGGGGCGCGGATTATGGTATACTAAACTGAATCTAAACGATAGGGAGGCTTTCACGATGCCATTTACACCGAAACTGACTTATAAAGGCAAGCCCCTCGTCCGCAAGGACAACGAGCTGTATTACGGCCGTATGACCGACCCTTATGTGCTTTACCTGCAGATCCTTTCCACAAAACAGAGCGGCAATATGCAGGTAGCCGATAAGGTTCATTTGCAGCTTCTCTCCACCGACGAGACCAGGACGCCGGAAGCTCGTGTTGCCCGCCAGACCACCAAGAACGGTCTGTACAACGCACTGGATATTGGCAGCATCTGGCTGCAGAAAGCAAACGAGAACCACTGAGCCGCACGCCCGCGGCCGTGAGCCCCGCATGGAAAAGAGCCGTGCCCGCACCGCTGCGGGGCGGCTTTTTTTGCTGTGTACAGGTACTTTACGCTGGCACGCGGTTTGTGATATACTATCCATAACTATGCAAGAAAAAGGCAGGAATCATCCGTTATGATACAAGACCCGAACATCCATTATCTGGACAACGCCGCCACCACCATGGTAGCCCCCGAGGTGGCGGACGTCATCGACAAGGCCATGCGGGAGCACTGGGCAAACCCCTCGTCCCTGTACGCCCCCGGGGCCCGGAGCGAGGAGGCCCTCAACGCGGCCCGGGCGGCGGTGGCCCGCACCTTTGGCTGCAAGCCCAAAGAGCTCTATTTCACCTCCTGCGGCAGCGAGAGCAACAATCTGGCCCTGCTGGGCGCGGCGCTCACCCGCAAATTCGGCAAGGGCATCGTGGTGTCCGGGTTCGAGCACCCCAGCGTGCAGAAGCCGCTGGAGCGCCTGGCCGCCATGGGCTATGACGTCACCGTGGTCAATCCCAGGGCAGACGGCACCCTCAGCATCGACGAGATGCTGGAGCATGTGGACAAAAACACCATCCTTGTGGCCTGCATGATGGTCAACAACGAGATCGGCACCCGGAACGATGTGGAGCGCCTGGCCGCCGAGGTCAAGCGCCGCAACAGCCGCACCATCGTCCATGTGGACGCCGTGCAGGCCTGGATGCGGGTGCCCCTCAAACTGGCCAACATTGATACCCTGTCGGTCAGCGGCCACAAGATCCACGCGCCCAAGGGCATCGGTGCCCTCTACCTGAGCGACCGCATCGTGCAGGCGTTCCAGCCGCCTTACCTCGGCGGCGAGCAGGAGCGGGAAATGCGCCCTGGCACCGAGAACCTGCCCTACGCCATGGGCCTGGCAGCCGCTGCCACCCGGCTGGCCAAGACCATGAAGAGCCGGGACGCGGCGGTCCGTGCCCTGAATGCCCGGCTGCGGGAGGGGCTGAAAGCGTTCCCGGAAGTGGTCATCAACAGCCCGGAGAACGCGGTGCCGGAGGTGCTCAATTTCAGCGAGAACTGCATCAAGAGCGAGACGATGCTGGCTTATCTGGCCGAAGAACAGATCTATGTTTCCTCGGCCAGTGCCTGCGGGCGGGGCCAGCCCAGCCATACGCTGGCGGCCATGGGCCGAGACCCGCTGGCCATCGACACGGCCATCCGCGTTTCGTTCTGCGCCGACAACACCCCGGAGGACGTGGACGCGTTCCTCAACCGCTTTGAAGACGGCATGAAGCATTTACAGAGAATGAGGAGATAATATGAGAGAAGTGATTATGGGCTATCAGGGCGAAATGTCCCTGAAAGGCCTCAACCGCAACCAGTTTGAGTCGGCCATGATGAAAATTCTGCGCTACCGCCTCAAGACCGTGGGCAAGTTCCGGGTGTACTGCACCCAGTCCACGTTCTACATGGAGCCCGAGGAAGAGGACATCGACATGGACCTCGCGTTCGACCGGGTCAAGACCGTCTTTGGTCTGGCTGCCCTGAGCCGTGCCGTGGTCTGTGAGAAAGATTTTGACACCATCTGCCAGACGGCGGAGGATTATCTGGGCGACAGTCTCCACGGCATCCGCACCTTTAAGGTGGAGGCCCGCCGCGCCGACAAGAGCTTCCCCATGACCAGCCCGGAGCTGATGCGGGAGCTGGGCGCTTACCTGCTGGGCAAGCACAATTACCTCAAGGTGGATGTCCACAACCCCGATTTTAAAGTGATTGTAGAAGTCCGGGATTACGGCGCGTATATCCACGGCCCGAAAATCCCCGGTGAGGGCGGCCTGCCCGTGGGCACCTCGGGCCGCGCGCTCAACATGCTCTCCGGCGGCATCGACAGCCCGGTGGCCGCTTACCGGATGGCAAAGCGCGGCCTTGGCCTGGACCACATCCATTTTGCGTCCCCGCCGTACACCTCGGAGCGCGCCAAGCTCAAGGTCAAAGCTCTGGCCCAGCGTATCACCCCCTATACCGGCAGCACCAACCTGTTTGTGGTGCCCTACACCAAGCCGCAGGAGTACATCCGGGACAACGCCCCGGACGTGCTGTTCACCGTCCTCATGCGCCGCAGCATGATGCGCATTGCCAACGTCATCGCCAAGAAGCAGGGCTGTGAGGCCCTCGTCACCGGCGAGAGTCTGGCCCAGGTGGCAAGCCAGACCGTCAAGGCCCTGCAGTGCACCGATGCCGCCCAGGACCTGCCCATCCTCCGCCCCCTCATCGGGATGGACAAGACCGAGATCATCGAGACGTCCCGCCACATCAATACCTTTGAGACCAGCATCCTGCCCTACGAGGACTGCTGCACCATCTTTACCCCGCCGCACCCGAAGATCCGCCCCGAGCTGGACGAGATCTTAGAGGCCGAGGCTGGGATGCCGGGCCTGGCCCAGCTGGAAGCCGAGGCTGCCGAGAACGCCGAGCGCATCCGGATCCGGATCACCGACGACGTGGATTTTGTGGGGTGAGACGATGACGGCAGAGATCATCAGTGTGGGCACCGAGCTGCTGCTCGGCAACATCCTCAACACCAACGCCCAGTACCTGAGCCGGGAGCTGGCCGACCTGGGCATCACCGTCCAGCGGGAGAGCACCATTGGCGACAACCATGGCCGTTTGGCGGATTTCGTCAACGAGGCCAAGAGCCGCTGTGATCTTCTGGTCTTCACCGGCGGCCTGGGCCCCACGGCAGACGACCTGACCAAGGAGACGGTGGCTGCCTGCTTTGGGGACGAGCTGGCCTTTGACGAAGCCGAGTGGAAGAAGATCACCCGCTTTTTTGCCCGCTCCGGTCGGGAGACGACCCCCAACAACCGCAAGCAGGCCATGGTGCCCACCAAAGGGCATAAGATCATCAACAACCACGGCACCGCCCCCGGTGCCTGGTTTGAGCAGGAGGACCATTGCGCTGTGCTGATGCCCGGCGTGCCCCACGAGATGAAAGCCATGTGGACCGAGAGCGTCCGCCCGCTGCTGCTGGCGCGGCAGAACTGCACCCTCCACTCCATCACCCTCCGGGTGCTGGGCGGTGAGAGCAACATTGAATACCGGGTAAAGCACCTGCTGGAAAATGCCAACCCCACCGCCGCCATCTACTGCAAGACGGGGGAGTGTGAGATCCGCATCACGGCCCGGGCCTCCTCGGAGGAGGACGGCGAAAAAATGTGCCGCGCATACGCCACAAAGTTCTATGATCTGCTGGGCGACGCGGTGTATGATGAAGACGTAGCCGGACTGGAAGAGACGGTGGTGCGCACCCTGAAAGAGCAGGGGCTCACTCTCTCCACTGCCGAGAGCTGCACCGGTGGCATGATCGCCCAGCGCGTTACCTCGGTGTCAGGCTCCAGCGAGGTGTTCGGCTATGGCTTTGTGACCTATTGGGAGCAGGCAAAGACCAGGCTGGTGGGCGTGGAGCCGGAGGTCATCGCAAAATACAATGTGGTGTCCGCCCCGGTGGCAGCCCGGATGGCACTGGGGGCCGCTGCGGCCTCCGGTTCGGACATCGCCGTCAGCGTGACGGGCGTTGCCGGGCCCACAGGCGGCGATGAAGTCCGCCCGGTGGGCACGGTCTACCTTGGCGCTGCCCGGGGCGATACCGTCTATGTCCAGAAGCTCTTTGTCTCCCGCCCGGACCGTGCCCTGGTCCGCGCCCGTGCCGCACAGGCTGCGCTGGCGCTGGCCCTGCGGCTGGCGCAGGGGAAAGTACCTGCCCACACAAAGCCCCTCGCCGCCTCGGAGCAGCACAGCGCCGCCGCGCTGGATGCCCTCAACGAGGCGTTTCTGGCAGAGTAAACTTTGCTAGGGGGAATCCGGTTTGGCCGAAGAAAAGACAAGCTGTGTGCTGCGCCTGTTTGGCGCGCCGCAGGGGCAGCTGGCAGGGGCTGTGGGGCAGTTTGCGCCCCAGTGGAAGACGCAGGCCCAGTGGAAGAGCCGCGGCGGGGAAACGCTGCTGGCCCTCCAGGCGGCCAGCCCCTCGGGGCTGAAAAAGGCCGCTCAGAGTTTACAGGCTCAATTTGAGGCGGATCTGTACGGGGCAGGGGATACCAGCCTTGCCGCCGCGGTGGTCAACGCACTGGAGACCCATGACCGCCTGCTGGTCTGCAGCGATGCCGCCGCCGGAGCCCTGCTGGAAGCCCGTCTGGAAACAGTGCCCGGGGCCGAAAAGGTCTTTGACTTTGGGGCACTGAGCTACGCCCACCCTAAGGCCGGGCCTCAGATCGAGAAACGGGCCCGTGCCCGTTTCAAAGCGGAAGAGCCGGATGCCGTCCGGCTGGCCCTTGCCCGGGCCCAGGCAGCCCGGCGGGTGGTGGGCTCAGAGCTGGCCGCAGGCTGCGCGGAGCGGGGAAGTGAGAAAGTTCTCGTTCTGAGCAGCAAAAAGGGCTGCTGGCTCCGCACGGTGCCGTCTTCTGACAACGCCGCACTCTGGCTGCTGGATATGATCCGCCGTGCCGCCTGTGATTACCCGCAGGCGGAGGGAACAGGCTTCCTGCCCGCCCGCAAAGCGGCCCAGAACGGTCCGGCCCCGGAGGCGGGAACGAATGCTGCCAAACCGGAAAACCCCCGCAGAAAGCACCACAGAGGCCGTTGGCTGCTGGTGCTGCTCCTGCTGGCTGTGTTGGGGGCCGCAGTCTGGTACCAGTACGCCATGGGCGGCGATTGGGCAAAGCTTGCCCAGCTGCCCCAGCGCATCCAGACACAGGGGCTGGACGCCCTGAAAAACTTCTGGCAGGCTTACCAGCCCAAGCCGGGAACAGAGCTGATATAACATCCATCAGGCTCCCCTGACAGGGGAGCTCCGCGACATGCCCGCGCAGCGGGATGGAGCGGTGAGAGGTTGAATTTCCAATAAACGCACAAAACCCCGCCGCAGAGGGATGTTTCCCAATGCGGCGGGGTCTTTGTGTTAAAATACAGGCAAGCAGCGGTTCAACTGCTTACAGCTGGCTCTCGTACTCCTTGCGGTAGGCTTCCAGCTCTTTCTGGTTGCCGTAAACAAAGTGTCCGTTGGCGATCTCTTCCCAGACCGGCTTGTCCACGCTGTAATCGTGGCAGGAGGGGTCGTAGACCAGAAGCTTCTTCTTCTTTTCCAGACCCGGGTCGGGGATGGGAACAGCGCTCAGCAGAGCCTTGGTGTAGGGGTGCAGGGGATGGAGGAACAGCTCTTCAGCCTCTGCCAGCTCCACGATGCGGCCCTTGCTGATGACGGCGATGCGGTCCGAGATGAACCGGACGACCGACAGGTCGTGGGCGATGAACAGGTAGGTCAGACCGCGGGACTTCTTCATGCTGTTCAGCAGGTTCAGCACCTGCGCACGGATGGAGACGTCCAGTGCGGAGATGGGCTCGTCGGCCACGATGAACTCCGGCTCCATGACCAGCGCGCGGGCAATGCCGATACGCTGGCGCTGGCCGCCCGAGAACTCGTGGGGGAAACGGGAAGCAAACTCCGGCAGCAGGCCGACCTCATGCAGAGCGTCCATCACTTTCTCATGCAGGTCGTTCTGGTCCTTGTACAGGTGGTGGTTGAGCAGGCCCTCCGCCACGATGTACTCCACCTTGGCACGCTCGTTCAGAGATGCCATGGGGTCCTGGAAGATCATCTGCACTTTGCGGATGACCTCACGGTCCAGCTCTTTGGGAATTTTGCCGTTGATCTTCTGGCCCTTGAAATAGATGTCGCCGCCGGAAGTGGGGTTGATGCGGCAGATGGCACGGCCAATGGTGGTCTTGCCGGAGCCGGACTCACCCACCAGCGAGAACGTCTCGCCCTTGTAGATGTCAAAATTGACATGGTCCACGGCCACAAATTTCTTTTTGCCAGAGCCAAAGGTGATCTGAAGGTCTTTCAGCTCAATCAGCTTTTCGCGCTCAGCCATTGAAGTTGGAACCTCCCATCTTTCCCATTTTCTCGCGCAGGTTCTGGATGGAGTGCGGGCGCTCCATCTTGGGAGCACGCGGGTCCAGATACCAGGTCTTTGCTGCGTGGGTCTCGCTTACCTGGAAGAACGGAGGTTCTGCCACGAAGTCGATGGCCAGCGCATGTTTGTTGCGGGGTGCAAATGCATCTCCCTTGATCTCGTTGAACAGGTTCGGCGGGGTGCCGTCGATGGTGGGCAGGGCCTCGCCCTTGGTGCCCAGCTGCGGCAGCGCCTGCAGCAACGCCCAGGTGTAGGGGTGCCATGCGTCGTAGAAGATCTCTTCCACGGTGCCGTACTCGACGATCTGGCCCGCGTACATAACGGCCACGCGGTCGGCCACGTTTGCCACAACGCCCAGGTCATGGGTGATGTAGATGACCGACATGCCCAGCTCTTTCTGCAGGTCACGGATCAGCTGCAGGATCTGCGCCTGAATGGTCACGTCCAGTGCGGTGGTGGGCTCGTCGCAAATCAGGATCTGCGGGCGGCAGGCCGCTGCAATGGCGATGACGACACGCTGGCGCATACCGCCGGAGAACTCGTGAGGGTACTGTTCGTAACGGCGCTCAGGGTCGGGAATGCCGACCTTGGCCAGCATCTCGATGGCAGCCTTTTTGGCGGCCTCGCCGTGCAGACCCTGGTGGTGCTCAATGCTCTCCTGGATCTGCTTGCCGATCTTCTTCAGCGGGTTCAGGCTGGTCATGGGGTCCTGCATGACCATGGCGATCTTTTTGCCGCGGATGCCCAGCCAGTCTTTCTCGGTGAACTTGGTCATGTCGCGGCCCTCGTACATGATGGAACCGCCGGTGATCTTACCGTTGACATCCAGCATACCGACGAACGTCTTGGTGAAAACGGACTTGCCCGAGCCGGACTCGCCCACGATGGCAAGGGTCTCGCCGTCGTACAGGTCCAGCGAGCACTTGCGGATCGCGTTCAGCTTTTTGCCGCGCAGGCTAAAGGTGATCTCCACGTCTTTGGCAGAGATAATCGGTTGTCTATCCATGTTTGTGATTCTCTCTCCCATCTAATTAAACGTGATTGCGCGGGTCGGCTGCATCCGAGAACGCGTTGCCCATGATATAGAACGAAATGGAAATGATGGACACGATGGATGCAGGGAAGACCAGCAGATACGGGTAGTCCAGGAAGAAGCCGCGCACCTTGCTCAGGATCAGGCCCAGAGACGGCGTCTCGATGCCCAGGCCGATGCCCAGGTAAGAGAGGGTGGACTCCAGGTTGATGGTGGCGGGGATGCTCAGGGCCATACGCAGGATGATGACGGAGACCAGATAGGGCAGGATGTTCTTGGTCAGCACGCGCCACAGCGGGGTGCCCAGGCAGCGGGACGCGAGGTTGTACTCGCGGTCACGGAACATGAACACCATGTTGCGGACACGGCGGGCCATGACCAGCCAGCCAATGGCGATCATCGACACGGCCATGATGGTGAAGCTCTGGCCGACGACCAGTGCGATCAGGGTCATGTAGATGATGTAGGGCACGTTGTCGATCAGGTTGTACAGCTCGGTGAAGAAGCGGTCCAGGCTGCGGACATAGCCCCAAATCAGGCCGATGATGACACCGAGGATGCTCTCGCCCACGGCAACGATCAGAGCCAGACGGATGGACACCTGGGTGGCGTACCACACCTGGCACCAGTAGTCACGGCCCAGGTTGTCGGTACCAAACCAGTACTCGCTGTTGGGCGCAATGAACGCCTTGGAAGAGTCGGTGATCAGGGTCTGGTAATCGTACTTGCCAACGGCCAGCGCGATGAACGAGAAAATGACCAGGAACAGGAACAGCACCAGGCAGACGACTGCCATTTTGTGCTTGAGGAAGTTCTGCACCACGGAGCCCCAGTAAGAGTAGTTGGAGTAGCCGACACGCTCGGCCTCCTCGGGAGAGTAATCCACGAAGTAGAACAGATCGTCCTGCTTCTTGCCCTCAAAATCAGATGCCTTAGCCATCAGCGAGCTGCCTCCTTTCCGGTCAGAGTGATACGCGGGTCAATGACCATCATGAGAACATCGCCCAGGAAAACGCCTGCAATGCCCAGCACGGCGTAGAAGATGACCAGCGTCTGCACAACGTTCAGGTCATAGCGCTGGATGGCGTCGGTCAGCAGGGGGCCCATGCCGGGCACCGAGAAGAACCGCTCCATCAGCAGCGAGCCGCCGACCGTGAGCAGGATGGACTGGGGGATATACTGCACCATGGGCACCATGGCGTTGCGCAGAACATGCTTGAACATGATCTCGCTGGAGCTCAGGCCCTTGACACGGGCCAGCTTGATATAATCGCGGGTCAGCTCGTCCACCATGTAGCGGCGGGTCCACAGGGCATAGCCTGCAATGGAAGCCAGAGAAAGGCAGACGATGGGCAGCACGCTGGACGGGCCCACATTCCGGGTGGAGTACAGCGTGGGGAAGCCCAGGTACTTGGAGCCGAAGACCAGCACCAGCGAATAGGACACCAGGGAGGGCACCGCGTTGACGAAAACCGTGTAAGCCGTGCCGATCCAGTCCAGCAGCTTATCCTTGAACGCGGTCTGGATAATGCCCATCAGCACGCCGACCACCAGAGAGATGCCGGCGGAGATGAGGCCCAGACGCATGGAGACGCCGAACTTTTTACCAATGACCTTGACCACGGTGGCACCGTTCTGGATGCGGCGGGAAGTGCCGAAGTCCAGGTGCAGCAGGTCGTTGTAGAAGTGGATGAGCTGGGTGCCGATAGGGTCGGTCAGACCAGCAGCTTCCAGTGCCGCGTACTTCTGCTCCTCGGTAAACTTCATGAGCTGTTCCTCAGTGAAGTAATAGTCCGTGGGCAGGCAGCGCATCAGCAGGAAGACGATGGTTGCGATCAGAAGAATCGTAACAAGCGACTGCGCCAGCCGCTTAACCGTGTATTTTAACATTATTACCGAACCTTACTTAATTTTAGTCTGCGGGGATTACTTGGAAGCCGCGTCGAAAGCAGCGGCAAACGCCTCGTACTCCTCGGTGGTGTAGCCGTCGCCCTGGCGGGTCTCCCAGTTGACGGCCTTGTAGTTGCAGGGACCGTACATGGCGTTGATCTTGGTGTACTCGTTGACGTGGGTCAGGCACCAGAGCACCTCGAACAGGCAGGGGATGCACAGGGCGTTGTTCAGCATGGAAGCCTCAGCCTTGGCAAAGGCAGCGTAGCGGGCGTCGGTGTCGGTCACGATGGCCTTGGCCTCGTTGACCAGATCGGTGAACTCCTGATAACGCTCCAGCAGGTCTTTCTGGTAATCCTTCGGATCAGCTTCAACAGCTGCGATCCAAGAGGTGGTCTGAGCGTAGTAAGCGTTGTCGTCGCCCAGCACTTCCTGGCCCAGGAAGTTGACGGGATCGCCGAAGTCGGCGCCCCAGCCATTCTGCAGGATGGAGTGCATCTGCACGTTACGGACTTCCTTGTAGAGGGAGGAGACGTAGGTGCCGATGTCCAGCACGATGAAGTCATCGCCGAAGCTGTCGGTGAAGCACTGCTTCAGGACGGTGGCGGTATCCAGAGCATTGGTATCGCCGCTCTTGATGTAGTGGTAGCAGTGGACAGGGAACGTGACGCCGATGGCGCTCAGCTCCTCCATGGCCTGCTTCTTCAGGTCAGAGATATCGCCGTTGTTGGCACGCAGGCGCTTCATGGTCTTGCCGTCGTAAGCTTCGCTGTCCAGGCCCATCTCCTTGGCCACCAGAGTGGTGTACTCCTCACCCTTGGTGTTGTAGCAGACGCCGGGCATGGTGTAGAAGTCGTTCTCGCACTTCAGGGGGTTGATCTTGTTGGTGCGGGCGTAGTAGTTCACCAGGTTCAGGCCCTTGTAGAAGCACTGACGGAAAGCGTAATTCGCCACAGCCTTGTTCCAGTTCTCATCCAGGTTGCCGTTCTCATCCTTACGCTGGAAGTTCAGGTGCATCTGGTAGCTGAACTTGGTGGGGCGCTTCTCGCACAGGTATGCGTTGTGAGCGTTGTTGGAGTCGCTGGTGATGGTGGTCAGGTTGGACTCGGTCAGGTCGATGTTGTCCACTTCGCCGGACTCATACAGCTGCAGGCCGATGGACAGGTCGCTGATCATCTTGACGGTGTGGTGCTCAAAGCGGGTGCACTCGTTGGCAGCATAGTAGTTGGGGTTGGGGATGAAGCTCTTGGTGTTGCCCTGGATGAACTCCTCCATCAGGTACGGACCATTGTACCACATGGTGGTGTAATCGCAGGCACGGAAGCCCTCCACGCCCAGCTCCTTGATCAGATCCTCGGAAGCGGGGTAGAAGCTGTTGTAGGCAGCCACGGTGTCAAAGTAGGGGCAGGGGCTGGGGCAGGTGAACACCAGCGTGTAATCATCGGGAGCTTCCACGCCGACACCGGCAGCCAGCATATCCTCGTAGGTCATGTCGGCGGCAGCGTCGCCCTTATCCTTGGTCAGGTCGTAGTAATCGGCGGCGCCCACCACAGTCTCGGAGGGCATGGAGGTGTTGAAAGCCTCGTTCTTGAAAGCGTTCAGGACCCACTCAAGGCCCACCAGGAAGTCTTTGCTGGTCAGGTGGCTCTTCACCTCACCGTTGACGTCGCACCAGTCCACATCGTCGCGCAGGTGGAACGTCCAGACGGTGGAGTCCTCGTTGTGCTCCCAGCTCTTGGCGATGGCGGGCGCAACCTTGCCGTAGCAGTCAAAGCTCAGCAGACCGTCCCACATGTTGGTGGTGACGTTCAGATCGGAGGCGGACTGGCTGTACAGGAAGTTCCAGGTCTCCAGCTCACGGTTGGCGGTCTCGAAAGAAACGTAATCGGTGATGGCGTCCGCCGGAGCACCGGAAGCGGCGCCGGATGCAGCGGCGCCGGATGCAGCGGTGCTGCTGGAGCTGCCGCCGCAAGCTGCCAGGATGCTTGCGGCACCCACCACGCCGGACGCTTTCAGGAAGCTGCGGCGGCTGATGGAACGGGACTCAAAGTTCATGTTCATAGTGTTATCCTCCCAATAATTTTTCTGTGCTACGGCACATGGTGCAGGGTACGGCACCCTGCGGGATTCCCACTCTTCTGCGCGAGTTTTGTCACTGGTGTTTTGCCAGAGAATACAAAAGAGCGCAGAAACAGACCCCTCTGCCTGTGCCTGTGCTCCTCCCGCAAAATCCTTAACACGACATATATTGTACCATCGAAAGAATTAGTTGTCAATGGAAAGGGAAACCGTTTTTCTTAAAAAAGAAAGCGGAACCCGAAAGATACATGAAATATATTTACTTTAATGTACTGAAAAATGATTAAAATAAGAGAAAAAGCCTAAAAAAATAAGACAACCACAGCTGTCCTTGTAAGAAAGACAGCCGCGGTTGTCTGCGTTTTGCGGCCAATGTTCAAAAAACTTTTACATCTGGCGGCAAAAAAGGAACGGGATTCAAGGAAGATCAGCCCTGAGACGCCAGATCGAATGCCTTGGCGAACTGCTCGTACTGCACGGTGGTGTAGGCTTCCTCGCTGGTCTCCCAGTTGACAGCCTTGTAGTTGCAGGGGCCGTACATGGCGTTGATCTTGCTGTACTCGTTGGCGTGGGTCAGGCACCAGGACACGTCGTAGACGGTGGGGCAGGTCAGGTCCTCTTCGAGGAAGAGCGCCTCGGCCTTGGCAAAGGCGGCATAACGGGCGTCGTTGTCGTTGACGATCTGCTTGCCCTCGTTGACCAGATCGGTGAACTGCTCAAAGGCAGCTACCACGTCTTTCTGGTAGTCGGCGGGGTTCTCAGCCACAGCGGCGATGTTGGTCAGATTGCAGCTGTAGTAAGCGTTGTCGTCGTGCAGCACCATCTGAGCCAGGAAGTTGACGGGGTCGCCGAAGTCCGCGCCCCAGCCCATGTGGACGAAGCTCTGCTGCTGGGGAGACACGATCTCTTTCATGACGGAGGAAACGTAGGTGTCGATGTCCAGCACGATGAAGTCATCGCCAAAGCTGTCCTTGAAGCACTGCTTGAGCACGGTGGCGTTGTCCAGAGCGGAGGTGGAGCCGGCCAGGATGTGGAAGTGGCAGTGGACGGGGAACGTGACGCCGATGGCGGAGAGCTCCTCCATGGCCTGCTTCTTCAGGGCCTCGGCGTCATTCTCGCCGCGCATACGGATCATGGTCTCGCCGTCGTAAGCCTCATCGCCGAAGCCAAGCTCGCGGGCCACCAGGGTGGTGTAGTCGGTGCCGTCGGAGGTGTAGCTCAGGCCCTTCATGGTGTAGAAGTCGTTCTCGCACTTCAGGGGGTTGATCTTGTTGTAGCGTGCGTAGAACGGGCTCAGCTCCAGGTTCTTGTAGAAGCACTGGCGGAATGCCTTGTTGGCAATGGCCTTGTTCCAGTTCTCATCCGGGGTGCCGTCGGCGTTGTTGCGGGCATAGTTGAAGAGGAAGCAGTAGCTGAACTTCTTGGGGCGCTTCTCGCACAGCTGGCTGTTGTACCCGTTGTTGGGGTCGTTGGTGATGGTGGTCAGGGTGGACTCCATCAGATCGACCTCGTCCAGCTCACGGTTCTGGTACAGCTGGTAGCCGATGTTCATATCGCTCAGCATGGTCACGGTGAAGCGCTCAAAGCGGGTGCACTCGTTGGCAGCATAGTAGTTGGGGTTGGGGATGAAGCTCTTGGTGTTGCCCTGGATGAACTCCTCCATCAGGTACGGACCATTGTACCACATGGTGGTGTAATCGCAGGCACGGAAGCCCTCCACGCCCAGCTCCTTGATCAGATCCTCGGAAGCGGGGTAGAAGCTGTTGTAGGCAGCCACGGTGTCAAAGTAGGGGCAGGGGCTGGGGCAGGTGAACACCAGCGTGTAATCATCGGGAGCTTCCACGCCGACACCGAAGCTCAACATATCCTCGTAGGTCAGGTCGGCGGCAGCGTCGCCCAGCTCCTTGGTGTGTGCGTAGTAGTCGGCAGCGCCCACCACGTTGTCGTTGGGCATGGTGGTGTTGTTGGCCTCGTTCTTGTAAGAGTTCATGACCCACTCAAAGCCCACCAGGAAGTCCTTGCTGGTCAGGTGGGTCTTCACCTCGCCGTTGACATCGACCCAATCGACATCGTCGCGCAGGTGGAACGTCCAGACGGTGGAGTCCTCGTTGTGCTCCCAACTGGAAGCAATGGCGGGTGCCACCTTGCCGTAGCAGTCAAAACTCAGCAGGCCGTCCCACAGGTTGGTGATGACATTGGCGTCGGAAGCCTGCTGGGTGTACAGCATGTTCCAGCTCTCCAGTTCGCGGTTGGCGGACTCAAAGGAGATGTACTCGCTGAGGGGTGCACCGCCGGTGGTGTTGGGGGCAGCGGTGCCGGAAGCGGCAGAGTTTGCGGTGCCGTTGTTGGAGCTGCTGCCGCCGCATGCGGACAGCAGGCCGGCCGCGCCGATGACGCCCGCGCCCTTGAGGAAGCTGCGGCGGTCAAGCTTATGAGATTCAAAATTGATGCTCATTGGAATTTGATCCTCCCAGATCTGTATTTTCCTATTTTCTGATGGACAGTATGGTCATGCCCGGGCCGCTGTATGCGGGGCGAGCACAGATCAGAGTCACACTAGCTGCTATTCTAGCATCCTGCCCGAAAGAAGTCAATGAAATCTGACGTACTTTTGGAAACAAAACTGTAACAACGGCTTTTGGTTAAAAAGAAGCAAAGAAGAAGAACTGCTGAAATAAAAAGAATGACTTTGACAGGTGCGGCCCTGGGCAGAGAAGCCGCCCGCTGCGCGGCCTCTATCTTTTTTCACAAAACCATGCTACAATAAAACTGTATTTGTCTGCACGCGGAGGAGTAAGCCAAAATGAAAAAATTGTTCCCCATGTACAAAAAGTATATGTTCCATCCCATTTTATATAAGAGTGTCACCCGGGTGTCCGTGGTAGCGGTGCTGATGCTGCTGTGGGACCGCTATGTCAGCGACGGCACCTTTACCATGTGGCAGGCCCCGGCCCTGCTGCTGGGGGTCATCCTGCTGGCATGGGCCTGGGTGGACTACCTGCGGCTGGACGGCGTGACCATCCATCACCTGGCGGAAGAATTCAAGGGGATGGGCAAAAAGAAGAAGCGCCACGCCACCAAGTCCATCGTGGACTATGCCGACGAGCGGATCGTCTCCTTTGAGGAGCTGGAGCCGGAGGAACGCGTGTTCTGCAGCCTGCTGTCCAACCTGATGCTGGGTGTGCCGCTGGTTGTCATCAGCCTGATCGCGGGCGCGATGTAAGGAGCGGCCATGGAAGCAGAAAAACAAAGGGCCAAACAGCTGGTGGTGGGCATTCTGGCCCATGTCGATTCCGGCAAGACCACCCTCTCCGAGGCCATGCTCTACCGCTCCGGCACCATCCGCAAACTGGGCCGGGTGGACCACAAAGACGCCTTTCTGGACACCGACGCGCTGGAAAAGGCCCGGGGCATCACCATCTTTTCCAAACAGGCCCTGCTCACGGCGGGGGAGACGGCCATCACGTTGCTGGATTCCCCCGGCAATGTGGCCTTTTCCACCGAGACGGAGCGGACGCTGCAGGTGCTGGATTACGCCGTGTTGGTCATCAGCGGGACGGACGGCGTGCAGAGCCATACCGAAACGCTCTGGCGGCTGCTGCGGCGATATCATATCCCAACGTTTGTCTTCATCAACAAAATGGATCTGCCCGGCCCCGGCAAAGAGAAACTGCTGGAACAGCTCAACCACCGGCTGGGCGAGGGCTTTGTGGATTTTGGGGCGGACGAGGACACCCGGAACGAGGCGCTGGCTGTCTGCGATGAGCGGCTGATGGAGGCCGTGCTGGAGCGCGGCACCCTGACGCCGGAGGAGCTCATTCCCGCCATTGCCCGGCGGCATGTTTTCCCCTGCTGGTTCGGGGCGGCCCTCAAACTGGAGGGCGTGGACGCCCTGCTGGCCGGGTTGGATACTTACACCCGCCCGGCCCCGGCGCTGGACGCCTTTGGGGCAAAAGTGTTCAAACTCAGCCAGGACGAGCAGGGCACCCGCCTGACCTGGCTGCGGGTGACGGGCGGCACTTTGAAAGTAAAGGCCCAGCTCACCGGCGAAAGCGACGGCGGCCCCTGGGCCGAAAAGGCCAACCAGCTGCGGCTCTACTCCGGTGTGAAGTATACGCTGGCGGAGGAAGTGGGCCCCGGGCAGGTGTGTGCCGTCACCGGCCTGACCCAGGCCCACCCCGGCGAGGGGCTGGGTGCCGAGCGGGACAGCGACCTGCCCGTGTTGGAGCCGGTGCTCAGCTATCAGGTGCTGCTGCCCGAGGGGGCGGACATCCACGCCGCGCTGGGCAAGCTCCACCGGCTGGAAGAGGAGGAGCCCCAGCTCCATGTGGTCTGGAACGAGACGCTGGGCGAGATCCATGTTCAGCTCATGGGCGAGGTACAGCTGGAAGTGCTCAAAAGCCTGCTGGCCGAGCGGTACGGGTTGGAGGTGGAGTTTGGCCCTGGCGGCATTTTATATAAGGAGACCATCACCGAGGCCATGGAGGGCGTGGGCCACTACGAGCCCCTCCGCCACTATGCCGAGGTGCACCTCAAGCTGGAACCCCTGCCCGCCGGCAGCGGGATGCAGTTTGCCGCCGACTGCCGGGAAGAAGTGCTGGACAAAAACTGGCAGCGGCTGGTGCTGACCCATCTGGAAGAAAAACAGCACCTGGGTGTTCTCATCGGGGCACCGCTGACGGATGTAAAAATTACCCTCATTGCGGGCCGGGCCCACCTCAAGCACACCGAGGGCGGTGATTTCCGGCAGGCGACTTACCGCGCGGTGCGGCAGGGCCTGATGATGGCCAATCAGATCGGCAAAACACAGCTGCTGGAGCCCTGGTATACGTTCCGGCTGGAAGTCCCGGCCGAGAACCTGGGCCGTGCCATGAATGACATCCAGCGGATGGAGGGCAGCTTTGACCCGCCGGAGACCAGCGCCGACGGCCAGACAGCCACCCTGACGGGCAAGGCCCCCGCCGCCACCATGCGCAGTTATCCCATGGAGGTGGTCAGCTACACCCGTGGCCGTGGCCGCGTGAGCCTGACGCTGGAGGGCTACCGCCCCTGCCACAATGCGCAGGAAGTCATCGAGGCCGTGGGCTACGAGCCGGAGCATGATCTGGACAACCCGGCGGACTCGGTGTTCTGCGCCCACGGGGCGGGCTTTGTGGTGCCCTGGGAGCAGGTGCGCAGCCACATGCATGTGGACAGCGGCTGGGGCAAATCGAAGCCTGCCGAGACGGACGCCATGGCTGCCTCCGCCCGGCAGGCGGGCCGCCAGCGCCGGGCAGCAGCCTACCGTGCCACGCTGGAAGAGGATGCGGAGCTGCTGAAAATTTTTGAGCAGACCTACGGCCCCATCAAGCGGGACCCGCTGGCCGCGTTCCGCCCGGTGCAGAAAAAAGAGCGCCCGGATTTTGCCGCCGAGCAATGGACGCTGGCCCCGGAATATCTGCTGGTGGATGGTTATAACATCATCTTTGCGTGGGATGAGCTCAATGCCCTCTCCAAAGAGAGCCTCGATGCCGCCCGCAAAAAGCTGGCAGACATCCTGTGCAATTATCAGGGCTTTAAAAAATGCGTGGTCATCCTTGTGTTCGACGCCTACCGGGTGCCAGGCAGCCCCGGCAGCATTGAGCAGTACCACAATATCCACATCGTGTACACCAAAGAGGCCGAGACGGCGGACATGTTCATTGAGCATGTCACCCATGAGATCGGCAAGGACCGTCGGGTGCGGGTGGCGACCTCCGACGGTATGGAGCAGATCATCATTCTGGGCCATGGTGCCCTCCGCGTCTCGGCCCGGATGTTCCACGAAGAAGTAAAAGAAGTGGAAAAAGAGATCAAGCGCTATCTTCAGGGGGAGGTATGACCATGGCTGCGACCATCACACCGGAATCCGTCTGGGCCCACATCCCGCCCCGGGCAAGGGACAGCCATAAGGGCAGCTTTGGGGCGGTGCTGGTGGTGGCGGGCAGCGCCTGCTACCGGGGCGCGGCCTCGCTGGCCGTGGAGGGTGCCCTGCGCACCGGGGCCGGCATCGTCACGCTGGCCAGCGTGGAACCGGTGCTGGCGGCGGTGTCTGCCCGCCTGCCAGAGTGCTGCCTCTGCCCCTGCCTTGCGGGTGCGGAGGGCGGCATCTCGGCCCGCAGCCTCCCGAACATCACCCGCCAGAAAGCCACCACCCTGCTGCTGGGCCCCGGCCTGGGCTACACGGCCCAGTCCGCGGCCCGGGCCGCCGAGACACGGGAGCTGGTGGAAAAACTGCTGCCCGGCTTTGGCGGCAGCGCAGTGCTGGACGCCGACGGCCTGAACGCCGCAGCCAGCCTCCTCAATGCGGGCAGAGCCCTGCCCCACCCGGCGGGCGAGCTGATCCTGACGCCTCACCCCGGGGAAATGTCCCGGCTCACGGGGCTTTCCACTTCCGTCCTTGCGGCGGACCGGGAAGGCGCTGCCTGCCGCTTTGCCCGGGAGTGGAACGCCGTGGTGGTGCTGAAAGGGGCGGGGACGGTAGTCGCCGCGCCGGATGGCCGCTGCTGCGTCAACACCACGGGCAATCCGGGCCTTTCCCGGGGCGGCAGCGGGGACGCTCTGGCCGGGATGACGGCGGCCCTGCTGGCCTGCGGTCTGCCCGCCTACGAAGCCGCCGCCTGTGCGGTCTACCTCCACGGAGCGGCTGCCGACCGGGCCGCCGCCCTCCGGGGCGAATACGGGATGCTCCCGCAGGACTTGTTTGCCCAGCTGGGGCGGCTGTTTGCGGAGCACCACCGCTGAAGAAAACCACAGAAAAACAAACGCTTTCTTTCCGGCCAAATTGTGCTATACTGGGTGCAGAACAACACAAGGCCGGGAAAGGGGCGTTTTTGTTATGGTAGCAGAACTCGAAAAGATCATTGCCGAGAGCGGCAACATTGTTTTCTTTGGCGGGGCGGGCGTTTCCACCGAGAGCGGTATCCCGGATTTCCGCAGTGTGGACGGGCTGTACCACCAGAAATACGATTACCCGCCCGAGGAGATTTTGAGCCACACGTTCTGGGAGGAGAACCCAGAGGAGTTTTACCGTTTTTACCGGGATAAGCTGATTGTAAAGGGCGCAAAGCCCAACGCGGCCCACCTGCGGCTGGCCAGGCTGGAAAAAGAGGGCAAGCTGAAAGCGGTCATCACCCAGAACATCGACGGCCTGCACCAGGCGGCGGGCTCCCAAAACGTGTTTGAGCTCCACGGCAGCACCCTGCGCAACTACTGCACGGGCTGCGGCGCGTTCTATGATGTGGACTTCATCGCCAACAGCACCGGTGTGCCACGCTGCCCCAAGTGCGGCGGCATCATCAAACCGGACGTGGTGCTCTATGAAGAGGGGCTGGACGAGGAAGTCCTCTCCGGGGCCGTGCAGGCCATCCGGAAAGCGGACACCCTCATCATTGGCGGCACCAGCCTGGTGGTCTACCCGGCGGCCGGGCTCATCCGGTATTTCCGGGGCCGCCATCTGGTGGTCATCAACATGCAGCCCACCGGGGCGGATGCTCAGGCGGACCTGTGCATCGCAAAGCCCATCGGCCAGGTGCTCAGTGAAGACATCACGGTTGGATAAAACAAAAAAAGTAACAGAGCGCCCCCCGCGCAGGCTGAAATGGCCCGGCGGGGAGCGCTTCTTCGTTTATAGTTATGGATGTTTAATCAATGGTCGTCTTGGTGCGGCCCACGCCCAGCACGGCGGTGGTGATCTTCTTCCAGCTGTTGCAGCCGCAGACGCCGTCCACCCTCAGGCTGGTGCGGCGCTGGTAGCCCCGCAGGGCCTCTTCCGTCCGCGCGCCGAACAGCCCGTCGATCCGGCTCCCGGTCTGGTAGCCCAGGGTGGAGAGAGCGTCCTGTAAGATCATGACGTAGCAGCCACGGCTGCCCCGCCGCAGGGTGGGGTAGCCTGCCGTGGTGCCGCTGCAGGCAGGGGTGCCGTAGCGGCGGTCCATATGCACCCAGGTGGGGGTCTGGCTCGGGGGCTCCACATAGCCCCAGGCCCCGGTGCCTCGGGCCGCGTTGTAGATGGCGGTGCGCTCCCTCTGGGTCAGGCTCTGCCCTACATCGAACGAGACACCCGCATAGTGCTGGCTGCGGGTGCCGTGGCCGCCCTCCCAGATGCGGCGGAACGCGTACCCTACCGGGATGCCTTTGCCGTACTTGCGGCGGGTCAGGTTCCAGGCCTCCATGGCCGCGATCGTCGTCCAGAGCACCGGGCTGCCCGATTTGCCCCGGAACTCCCGCACCCGCAGGGTGGTGCCGGTGCTGTAGGGCATGGGGTCATTCTCGCGCAGGTTGGCGTAGGTGTAAACTTTGTTCTCGTATGCGTCGTAGACCAGTAACCGTGCCATCGTGCTCATTCCTCCGTTTCCGATTCGCAGGCATCGCGGCTCTGGGCCCGCAGAGCGGCCCAGGTCTCCCGGTTGACCGTGCCCGTCTGTTCCAGCCCGGCCCGGGCCTGCGCGGCCTTGACAGCACGCGTTTCTGCCGCGCCGAAAACAGCGTTTTCGCTCACATAGTCCTCACCGCAGTAGAGGCAGGCCCGGCCATTGATCCACTGCTCAATTTGCGAGACATCCGGCCCGGTGCTGCCCTCGGCAAACGCCCGGCCCGGGTAGGCGAGGCCCTGCACACCATCCCGGTCGGGGTTTGGGGTGTAGGCGGCCAGCTGTAAACTCAGCGCCTCCACCGCCGTCCAGGTCTCGGCGTCGGCAACACCGGTCTGGGACAGACCCAGCAGCTCCTGTGCACTGCGGGTAGCGTTGGCCGTTTCCTCGGTGTACTGGCTGGAAAGAGGCGGGTTCTCCACGCTCTGGTAATAGTAGGCAATCCGCTGCAAAAGAATCGTGTAGTAGAGCACCGTGCTGCTGTCCGAGCCAACGGTCAGGGGGGTGCCGGGGTAGGGCAGGCGCTTCAGTGTGACCACCGGCCCGGACTGCCGCAGGCGGGAAGCCGTGCGGTAGAGAGAATTCCAGGTGGTGCGTCCCACGATGCCGTCCACCGTGAGCCCCGCAAAGCGCTGGTAGGCCCGCACAGCGGTTTCGGTGGCCGCGCCAAAGCTGCCGTCGATGGAGACGGTGGGGATGCTGCTCTCGTAGGCGCTCATGAGGTAGAGGTAGAACTGCAGCTCCCGCACGGCGGTGCCGATGCTGCCCCGGCGGAGGATGCCCGGGTACTCGCCGGGCCGCAGGCTGGAAGAGAGCAGTCGGTTGGCAATGTCGTTGTACACCTCATAGAGTTTGGTCCAGGTGGCGCGGCCCACCACACCGTCGCTGGTGAGGCCGAAGTAGCTCTGGAACTTTTTCACCGCTGCCGTAGTGGCGGCCCCAAACTGTCCGTCCACCGTGACATTGTTCAGCGAGGAATACACCGTCCGGGCGATCTTGAGCCAGAACTGGATGAGCCGGACATTCTGCCCGCTGGCACCCTGCCGCAGCGGCGTGCCCGGGTAGGCGTTGGGGGCACCGTTGTCGGACTGGATGCTCCGAAACTCGTCGTAGAGCTCGTTCCAGGTGTTCTGGCCCATCACGCCGTCCACGGTCAGGCCGTACCGCCGCTGGAATGCCCGCACCGCGTTGGCCGTGCCGGTGCCGTACACACCATCCACCGTCACCGAAGGGATGGCGGAATCGTACTGAGCCAGCGTATTCAGCCAGAACTGCACCTGCTCCACGGCGCTGCCGGTGGAGCCCTGCCGCAGGGTGGTGCCGCCCCAGCTGCCATCCGAGAGGGTGCCGCTGGCCGTCTCGCCCTCGCTGGTCAATTCGGCCAGATCCTTGACGGAGACGTAGATATAGCTGATCTTATACCAGGTCTGCCGCCCCACCACGCCGTCGGCGGTGAGGTTGAACTGCTTCTGGAATTTTTTCACGGTGCTGGTCATGCTGCTGCCAAAGATGCCGTCCACGGTCAGCAGGCCCAGAAACGGGTAATCCTTGGTGATGCGGTTCAGCTGCCGCTGCAGGGTGAACACGCTGGTGCCCCGGTCGCCCTGCTTCAGCGGGCTGCCCGGGTAGCTCTGGGGGATGGACTCGATGTTGTTGGTGCGGATGATCTCGATGTTGTTCCCGTAGTAGTATTTGAGGATGCTGAGGGCGTTGCGGCCCTGGTTGGCCAGCGTGACGGTGCCCCATTGCTTGAGCCCCGGGCAGGTGACGGCTCTGCCGTCGCAGTATTCGGAGTAGTAAGGGTTCACAGTGCCTGTCTTGCGGATGTAGGTGTTGAAGATGTCGTCCGTCAGGCGCACCATCACGTCAAACACCGTCCGCCCGTGGACATAGTATTGGTCATAACTGGTGGAATTGGTGATGTTGAAACGGTAGCCCTTGCTGGGGTACCACTCGGTGTAGATGCGGTTAAGTGCCAGCGAGATCTGGCAGTGGATGTTGGCCCGGAGGGCCTGTTCCGGCCAGGTCGGGTAGACTTCACTGGACGCCACGTTGGCAATATAGCGGCGGAACGAGACGGTCACGTTCTGGGCACTGGCGGCGGGTCTGCCCAGGTGGACCGTGATGTTTTTGGGGATGATGACCCGGCTGAGGACTTTGGGGTCACAGTTGGTGGTGGGTTCCGGGCCGCTGCCGCCGCCCCCGGCAAACAGGGCGTGGGCGGGGATGACGATGGGCTCTGCCGGGGTGTCCCGGTTCTCCTCCGTGTCCGGGATCATCTCGGGCTGGGCCAATGTGACCTGCCCGGGGAAGACCTGCACGCCCTGGATGCGGACAGTGCGCCAGCCCTCCTTAAAGGCGGTCAGGCCGCACACCGCGTAGGGGCGGGTGGTGGTGTTGTTTTCGTCCAGTGAGAGGGCGCAGTCCGGGGTGGTGAGGGTCACGTCCCCGGCGCTGCCCTCGGCGTCCGTGAGGCGGGTCACGGTGAAGCCGTCCCCGGTAATGGTCACGGTCACGCCTTCCACCGGGCTGGATTGGCGGGCCGCAAAGGCCTGGATGCGCAAAATTCCGGTTGCCATGCTCATGCTCTCCTTTGTGTGAAAGAATCGTTCGAGCCAGCTTATTCCGCAGTCTGCTCCGGTGTTCGGCACCACGGCACGGAACCCCTGCACAAAAAAGAGACGGTCAGAACAAAAAAACCACACCCTGTGCCGTTTTGCTGGCACACGGTGTGGTTCTTTGCAATCAGGTCATCTCATCGGGAAAATCTTAGTAGGCCACGCCCCAGTAGACCATGGTCTTGGCGGGCTTGCCGCAGCAGGGGCAGACATCGCTCAGGTGCTCCTGCTCAAAGGGCATGCAGCGGCTGGACAGGCCAGCTTCCTCTTTCATCTTCATCTCGCAGGCGAGGTCACCGCACCACATGGTCTTGATGTAGCCGGTGTTGGCCTTGGCCAGCTCTTTGACCTCGTCCATGGTGGTGGCAGACCAGGTACGCTTCTTGCGGTTGGCGAGGGCACGCTCGTACAGGTCCTTGCGCAGGGCCTCCAGCTGGGCGGGGATGGCGGTCTCCAGCTCGTCCAGAGAGACGAATGTCTTCTCACGGGTGTCGCGGCGGACCAGGACGCACTGGTTCTTCTCCAGGTCCTTGGGGCCGATTTCCAGGCGGAGAGGCACGCCTTTCATCTCCCACTGAGAGAACTTCCAGCCCGGGGCGTTGTCGCTGTCGTCCAGCTTGACGCGGGCGTACTTGCTGATCTTCTCAGCCAGCTCAGCGGCTTTCTCGCTGACGCCGGGCTTGTGGGCCGCGATGGGAACGACCACCACCTGGATGGGAGCCACAGCGGGGGGCAGGATCAGGCCGTCGTCGTCGCCGTGGGTCATGATGATGGCACCCACCAGACGGGTGGAAACGCCCCAGCTGGTCTGGAACGGGTGATGCAGCTGGTTGTCGCGGCCGGTAAAGGTCACGTCGTAAGCCTTGCTGAACTTATCGCCGAAGTAGTGGCTGGTGCCGCTCTGCAGGGCCTTGCCGTCCTTCATCATGGCTTCGATGGTGTAGGTAGCTTCGGCACCGGCAAACTTTTCCTTATCGGTCTTGCGGCCCTTGACAACAGGGATGGCGAGATCCTGCTCGCAGACGTCCGCGTAGCAGTTCAGCTGCTGCTGGGTCTCTGCCTCAGCCTCGGCTGCGGTCTCATGGATGGTGTGGCCCTCCTGCCACCAGAACTCGCGGCTGCGCAGGAACGGGCGGGTGGTCTTCTCCCAGCGGACGACGCTGCACCACTGGTTGTACTTCATGGGCAGCTCACGGTAGCTGTGCAGCACCCGGGACCAGTGATCGCAGAACATGGTCTCGCTGGTGGGGCGGACGGCCAGGCGTTCTTCCAGCTTGTCAGAACCACCCATCGTGACCCACGCCACCTCCGGCGCGAAGCCGTTGACCAGTTCGCCTTCCTTTTGCAGCAGGCTCTCAGGGATCAGCACAGGCATGGCCACGTTCTCATGGCCGGTTGCCTTGAAGCGGGCATCCATGTCTTTCTGGATCAGCTCCCAGATGGCCTGGCCATAGGGGCGCAGGATGATGAAGCCCTTGACACTGGAGTACTCCACCAGCTCTGCCTTAACGCAGATGTCGGTGTACCACTGTGCAAAGTTGTCTTCCTGGCTGGTGATCGCCTGTACGAGCTTTTTGTTGTCTTTTGCCATTTTTGTCTTTTCCTCCAAAGGCCGTGCGCCAAACGCGTTTCATTTCCCCTGCGTTCCGCACGAACCCATATTAAAAGCCCCGCCCTGATTCTGCCGGATGCAGAGCCAGTGCAGCGGGGCTTCTGCCAAATTGAAACTCAGCCGTTTGCCTGGTGGCTGTCCACAAAGTTTACTACATCGCCCACGGTACGCAGGTTCTCGATGGCGTCGTCCGGCACCTCGATGCCAAACTCATCCTCCAGCGTCATCACCATATCCACGATATCCAGGCTGTCAGCCTCAAAATCGTTCATGATGTCGCTCTCCATCGTGATTTTTGCGGGGTCGAGGTCCAGCTGCTCCGCCAGCAGTGCGCGGATCTTCTCAAACGTATCCATTTGTCGCGGTCTCCTTTTTGTGCAGTAAATTGTTGGCCCTGCACCGTCCGCCCGGGCTGGGGCGGTTTGACCATTGCGTCCCTTGGCGGGCCCGGCTGTGGAACACTGTGCAAAGCGCTCTCTTTTTTTATATCCCATGGACTGTGGATTGTCAAGCCCTGTTTTGACGTTTGGGAGCTTTTGCCGCAAAGTTTAACAGCAGAAATTGCGGGAAAGTCCGTTTTTCTGCTTGACAGAACGGCCTTTGCTTCTTATGATTATATAAGACAAACAACCTCTCAGCCTGCTTCGCGGACAGCCACTCCCCTTTCGGCACTTTCGTGCCACCTCCCCCGACCGGGGGAGTCTTTCCTGACAGGGGAGCCCTTGGCAGGCCGGTTTTGGTTGTTTTTTGTCGCCTGCGGCTCTTGGGATACCGTGCCCTGCTGCCGAGGCAAACACCATGAAAACGAGGGCTTTCCATGAAATTATCCTTTACCAAAATGCAGGGCTGTGCCAACGATTACATCTATCTGGACTGCCGGGAAAGCGGCGTGCCGGAGAACATCGTCCCGCTGGCGCGGGACCTGTCCCGGCGGCATTTTTCCGTGGGAGCCGATGGCATCATCTGCATCTGTGCCCCCGTTACCCCCGGGGCCGATGGCCGGATGCGCATTTTTAACGCGGACGGCAGCGAGGCACAGATGTGCGGCAACGGCGTCCGCTGTGTGGCCGAGTGGCTGTACACCCACGGAGTGGCAAAGCCGCGGCTGGCCATTGATACCGGTGCCGGCTGCAAGACGGTGACCCGGATGGGAGAGCGGCTGTGGCAGGTGGAAATGGGCGAGTACACCACCATGGCCGCGGCCCTGCCTGCCGTGAACATGGGCGAGGGCCCGCTGGTGGACTGCCCGCTGGAAGTGGAGGGCAAACGCTGGCAGGTGACCTGCATCAGCGTGGGCAACCCCCACTGCGTGACCGTGGTGCCGGAGGTAGACAGCCTGAAGCTGGAAGAGATCGGCCCTGCCTTTGAAAACCACCCGAACTTCCCGGAGCGGATCAACACCGAGTTTGTGGAAGTGGTGGACGCCACCCACCTGAAAATGCGGGTGTGGGAGCGGGGCAGCGGCGAGACCTGGGCCTGCGGTACGGGTACCTGTGCCACGGTGGCGGCCTTGACCGAGCTGGGCCTCTGCCCGGCCGGGGAGGATGTGCATGTGGTACTGCGGGGCGGCGAGCTCATCATCCGGGTGCTCCCGGGCAGGAAACTGCTCATGACCGGAGCCGCTGTGACGGTATATGAGGGAATTGCAGAAGGATCAATTTGAAATGAAACCTCTCAGGCCGCGCTCTGGCGCGGCCAGCTCTCCTGACAGGGGAGCCAAAGAGAGGAACAACAAAAGCGAGGGAACAACGATGAAAATGAATCATCACTATGGGGAACTGAAAGCCAGCTACCTCTTTGTGGACATTGCGCACAAGGTGGCTGCCTACCAGGAAGCTCACCCCGAAAAAGAGATCATCCGGATGGGCATTGGCGATGTGACCCAGCCACTGGCCAAGTGCGTGGTGGAGGCCATGCATAAGGCAGCCGATGAGATGGGCACCAAAGAGGGCTTCCACGGTTATGGCCCGGAGCAGGGCTATCCGTTCCTCAAGCAGGCCATCCAGGGCTACTACGCCAGCCGCGGGACCAAGATCGAAGAGGATGAGATCTTCATCTCCGATGGCGCCAAGAGCGACCTGGCCAATATCCTGGGCCTGTTTGATGTGGACAACACCGTGCTGGTGCCGGACCCCGTTTACCCCACCTATGTGGACGATAACGTGACCGACGGCCGCAAGATCATCTACAGCCGCACCAGTGAGGAGAATGGCTTCCTGGGGATGCCGGACGAGAACGTCAAGGCGGATATCATCTATATCTGCAGCCCCAACAACCCCACCGGCGCTGCCTACACCCGTGAGCAGCTCAAGGAGTGGGTGGCTTACGCCAAGAAGAACAATGCCATCATCCTGTACGATGCCGCTTACGAGTGCTTCATCTCGGACGGCGCGCTGGCCCGCAGCATCTTTGAGATCGAGGGTGCCCGTGAGTGCGCCATCGAGATCTGCTCGTTCTCCAAGATCGCAGGCTTTACCGGCACCCGCTGCGGCTACACCGTGGTGCCCAAGGAGCTGGAGCGCGAGGGCATGAACATCAACAAGCTCTGGCTCCGCCGCCAGACCACCAAGTTCAACGGTGTGCCCTACCTCGTGCAGCGCGCGGCTGCCGCTGTCTTTACCGAGAGCGGCATGGCGGAAATTCAGGCCAACCTCGATTACTACCGCCGCAACGCGAAAGTCCTGGCCGACGCGCTGGACGAGTGCGGCGTGTGGTACTGCGGCGGCAAAAACAGCCCCTACATCTGGCTGCGCTGCCCCGGCAACATGAAGAGCTGGGAGTTCTTCGACTGGCTGCTCAACACCTGCGGCGTTGTGGGTACTCCGGGTGTTGGCTTTGGCGAGTGCGGCGAGGGCTATTTCCGCCTGACTGCATTCGGCGATGCCGAGAAGACCAAAGTGGCCGCCGAGCGCATCAAGAAAGCCATCAAGGCCCTGTAACATCTTTCCTACACGCAAAAACTCCTCCGGCAGCTGCCGGAGGAGTTTTTATGTTTAACGGTCAAATGTCGTGGAAAGGGTCGTTTCCCACTGCTGGCCGGGGGCCAGGCAGGCGGTGGCGGCACGTTCGCTCCACTCCTGCGGGTCGGTCTCGGCCCCGGGCAGGGCGTGCCAGGGCTCAATGCAGACGTAGCGCACGGGCTTGGCGGGAGCACTCCAGATGAGAGTATAGGGATAACCGGCGACATTGCAGACCACGCTGCGGCCGGTGTCTTTCTCATAGATGCCCAGCGTCTTGGTGCGCAGGCCTGCCATGCAGAAGCTGTCGTTGGCAAACAGGTCGTCCGTCAACTGGATGGAGCTGGCGTTCTTCCATTGGTAATAGCACCTGCCGCTCAGCAGGCCGTTGGGGGAGGCGTCCAGAATCATGGGGCTCTCGGGCTGGTCGAACCGGAATTCGTAATCCTCGGTGGTATGGGCGCTGTCAAACGGGACGTTGAACGCCGGGTGATAGCCGATGCCGAACCGCAGCTCCTGAGCGGCCTCGGCGGGGTTCTGCACCGTGAGGGTATGGTGGACGGTCTTGCCCTCCAGCCGGAACGTGCTGGTCAGGACAAAATCAAAGGGGAAGCGCTCTGCTTTCATGGCGTCGTCCGCCCGCAGCTCCAGCTGGATGGTGTCGCCCTCGGCCCTGAGCAGGGTGTGCTCCACATCCCGGGCAAAGCCGTGCTGGCCGCCCTTGTAGGTCTTGCCGTTTGCGGTAAAGGTGCCGCCCGTCAGCTTTCCGGTCCAGGGGAAGAGGATGGGCGCGTGGCGCTTCCAGATGGCCGGGTCAGCCTGCCAGAGCATCTCTTCACCCGCCGCGTTTTTCAGGCTGACGGCCTCTGCGCCGTGGGTGTCCACCGTCAGGGTCAGAAACTCATTATGGATGGTTGCCTGCATGGTCATGCACTCCTTTTGCACAATATTTTCTGTGCCCAGTATACTCCTTTTGGCGCCAAAAGCCAAGGAGAAAAACGGACGTGGAAATGCCGGAAAGAAAACAGTAAAACTTTTGCAAAATGGGTTGCAAAATCCAGCCCGGCGTAGTATTATAACGTGGCCGAAAAGCAGAATTCTTCAAAGAACGGAGGAGAAGCTTCCCGTATGAACAGCGACAGTAGCGATCACCCGAAACCACGCTTCTCCTGCGATGTGGACATGGCAAGTGTGTCTGCCGCGTCCTGAATTGCATGTGTCCTTGATACACCGCAGGAGCCTTTGGCAAGACGCGGTGTATTTTTTGTGCCCATTTTCAGGGGCGGACAAGGAGGCAACCCATGCAGAAGAAAAACTATGTACAGGAAATTCTGGACATCATCCACAGCGGCCTGCCGCAGGCGGAGCTGGCGGAAAAGCTTTCCGATTACCATGAAAACGACCTGGCCGACGCACTGGCCGACCTGACGGCGGAAGAACGCCGGAAGCTGTACGCCATCCTGGGCGTGGAGCAGGTGGCAGAGATCTTCTCTTACTTGGACGACGCGGAGCCCTACCTGAAAGAGCTGCCGCCGGAAGAGGCCGCGCAGGTAGTCTCCCACATGGACTCGGACGACGCTGTGGATGCTCTGGACGACCTGGAAGAAGAGGACAAAGAGAAGATCGTCCACCAGATGGACAAAGTGGATAAGGACGCCGCCGATGACGTCAAGCTGCTGCTTTCCTACGATGAGGACGAGATCGGCAGCTGCATGACCACCAACTACATCTGCATCCGCAAGGACATGACCATCCGGCAGGCCATGAGCGAGCTGGTGAAGCAGGCGGGCGAGAACGACAATATCTCGACCCTTTATGCGGTGGATGAGAACGAGCACTTTTACGGTGCCATCGACCTGAAAGACCTCATCGTGGCCCGGGCGGACGACAGCCTGGAAAAGCTGATCGCCCGGTCTTACCCCTATGTGACCGACCACGAAAAGATCAGCGACAGCATTGACCGCATCGTGGACTACGCCGAGCGAAGCCTCCCCGTGCTGAACGAGAGCGGCAAGCTGCTGGGCATTATCACCTCGGCGGACGTCGTGGAGCTGGTGGATGACCAGATGGGCGACGATTACGCAAAGCTGGGCGGCCTGACCAGCGAGGAAGACCTGAACGAGGGCGTGTTCCAGAGCGTGAAAAAGCGCCTGCCCTGGCTGGTGGCGCTGCTCTTCCTCGGGATGCTGGTCTCCTCCGTGGTGGGTGCCTTTGAATCGGTGGTGGCGGTGCTGCCCATCGTCATCTGCTTCCAGTCCATGGTGCTGGATATGGCAGGCAACGTGGGCACCCAGTCGCTGGCCGTCACCATCCGGGTGCTGGTGGACGAGAACCTGACCACCAGCAAAAAGCTGCACCTGCTCTTCAAGGAAATGCGGGTGGGCCTGGTCAACGGCGCGCTGCTGGCCGTGATGGCGCTGGGCTTCCTGGGCGTGTATATCCATTTCTTTAAAGCCTACGCCTGGGGGCAGGCGTTTCTGCTCTCGGGTTGTGTGGGCATCTCCCTCATTGTGGCTATGGTCATTTCCAGTCTGGTCGGCACCGTGATCCCGATGCTGTTCCACAAGATCCACATTGACCCCGCCGTGGCCTCCGGCCCGCTCATCACCACCATCAACGATCTGGTGGCCGTGGTGGTCTACTATGGCCTTGCCATGATCGTGCTCATTGAGATGTTCCATCTGGGCTAAAATATCAATAAAGACAAAAAAGCTCCGGCGTCACCGGAGCTTTTTCGTTCCTTAAAATTGACTGGGAGAATAGCGTACTGTTACAACCAGAACCTGCCGCTGCATTTCATCAATGCGGAAAACAATGGTATAATTTTTGATAAGAAGCTGGCGGTAACCGCGATTGGCGTAAGTGCCATTACGCCGTTCCGGACAGCGGTGGGGGAATGTCTCCAGAGAGAAGATCGCATCTTCTAACTGCCCAATGAGGGTTTGCGCGGTTTCGGGTTCTACCAGTGTCTGGGCAACATAGGTGTAGATACTGTCTAAATCTTGCAGGGCGTGGGAAAGCAACTTAACGCTGTACTGTTCCAAAATGTTTTCTCCTCAATGACGAAAGAGCCTCATGCGCATCGTAAAGCTGGCCGGTCTGGGCATATTCAGCCTCGGCCTGCGAGATGGCAGCATCCACAGCAGCGGTCTCGGTCATGGCTTCGTAGGTCTCGATACTCATGACAACGAGGTCGCCATAACCATTTTTTGTGATGAATACGGGCTCTCTGCGGGCATGGCAGAGGTCAGAAATTTCAGTCGTGTTCCGTAAATCGGTAATGGGTCTAATTTGAGGCATAACAGCCACCTCCTCTTGTGCATTATTATAGCATGATTCTGCGCAAAATAAAAGCGAAAGTAAACAAAAACACGCTTGGACGAAGAAACCAAGCGTGTTTTTGTTTACTTGTTCTGTATCCAGTACCGCTGGGTCAGCGTCCCGTCGGAAGAATCAAAACACTCATCTTCCAGCACGCCGCCGTTGGCGCGGATGGTCTTAGCGGAGGCCACGTTGTAATGGTCACAGCAGATGCGCACTTTTTCGATGCCGTGTTCCCGGGCCTTTTCCAGGGTCAGGCGGAGCATCTGAATGGCGTAGCCGTGCTGACGTTCTGCCGGGCGGACGCTGTAGCCGATGTGCCCGCCGTAGGTGAGCAGGTAATCGTTGAGGTAATGGCGCAGGTTGGTCATGCCCACCAGGTGCTCCTGCTCGTCCAGGGCCAGATACTGGGTGGCGGGTACAAAGCCCGCCGGGGTGGTGGACGGGTCTTTCAAAGTGCGGATGTTGGCCAGCCAGGCGTCGAAATCGGGGTACTGGTCCAACGCGGAGGTGCCGTCCATCCGGGAGCCGATGGCCAGAAACTCCTCCCGGTAGGCCATCACCTGTGCTTTGTCGCCCTCGTCCGGTTCCCGCAGGTGAATCTTCCGGGGTGCGGTGTGCCGGGTGGCAGTGCGGAAATCCGGGGCTTTCATCAGGCCGTGACGGTTGCAGTAAAAGTACAGCACGCCGGTGCCCCGCAGCGGGAAGCGGGCCGTGGCATCCCCCTCCGGGTAGAGCCTGACCAGCTGCAATTTGTCTCCCGTGAGGTAGGCGATGAACGAGATGAAATGATCCTTTGTCATAGGGTGGTGGATGGTAACGAACAGCTCATCCTCCACCCGCTCCACGGTCAGCTGGTGGTGCTCGTCGGCGTCCTCCGCTTCCGCAATGTCCTGCGCGGGCAGGGTGATGCCGCAGCAGCTCACCACGGCCTGCCCGGTGGCGTGGAGCACATTGCCGCAGACGGGGCAGACATAGAGCTTGGAACGCAGGAGGTTGGCGGCCCGGTTCTGGTTGACCACGGGCTCTCCCTGCATCAGTTCCAGTACCGAGACGCCCAGCGCGGCCGCCAGAGGTTCCAGCAGGGAAATGTCGGGCAGGCCTTTGGCCGTCTCCCACTTGGAGATGGTCTTGGCGCTGACGGAAAGTTTTGTCGCTAATTCTGCCTGGGTGAGGTGTTTGGTTTCCCGCAGCTGCCGGATGGTGCTGCCGGTGACGTAAGTGTTCATGGGGCTATTTCCTCCTTTTCCTTGCACCCAGCGTACCATAGAAAAACACTCCACGCAACCTACGCTGCGTGGAGTGTTTTGGAATTGGATTCTGTTCTTTATTCGTCGGTGTCGTTCTCGTCATCCGGGTCTTCGTCCAGCGCGATACGGAACACGGCCTTTTTCAGCTTGCCGCAGCCCTGTGCCTTGAGGCCGGATTTATAGGGCTCCCCGGCCAGATAGAGGGCAAAGCGGCCCTCGCAGAGCATTCCGGCAATGCTGGTGCCGGCGCTGCCCACGGTGATGTCAGCGGCCTCGTCAGCGGGTTTGGTGGGGGAGAACTCGCCCAGCGAAACTTCAAACAGCTCGCTGCCCTCAAGGTCGGTCTCAAGGGTCAGATGGGCGTCGTGCCGGACGAACGGCGCTTTCTCGCTCACCTGCGGGGTGACGGTGCTCACGGTGACAACGGCCTTGTCACCGTCGATGCGGGTCTTGCCTGCGGGCAGGGTGTTGATATCCCGGGCCATGACGTATTCAATGACGGTGTCCAGATTCTCGCTCATGCCCAGATAATTGGGGAGGTTGTTCAGGGTATCGTAGATCATAGATTACTCTTCTTTCCGGGGCTCGGTGACAAGCTCCTTGATGGCGGGCACCACGCCGCCCAGGTTCTGCAGCTCGGAGGGAATGATGATCTTGGTGGCCTTGCCGTTGGCGACCTTGGCCAGTGCTTCCAGGCTGCGGAGAGCCAGCACCTTATCGTTGGGCATGGCCTCGTTCAGCAGGCGGATGGCGTCGGCGTTGGCTTTCTGCACCGCCAGAATGGCCTGTGCCTCGCCCTCGGCTTCCAGAATGCGCTGCTGCTTGACGGCGTCGGCCCGGAGGATGGCGGCTTCTTTTTCGCCCTCGGCGGCAGTGATGGCGGCCTGTTTCTCGCCGTCGGCTTTCAGGATGACGGCGCGCTTCTCACGCTCGGCTTTCATCTGCTTCTCCATGGCTTCCTGGATCTCGCGCGGCGGGATGATGTTCTTGACCTCCACACGGTTGACCTTGATGCCCCACTTATCGGTGGCTTCGTCGAGGATGGCCGTGATCTTGCTGTTGATGGTGTCGCGGCTGGTGAGGGTGTGGTCCAGCTCCATCTCACCAATGATGTTGCGCAGGGTGGTGGCGGACAGGCTCTCGATGGCCGCGATGGGCTGGTTGACGCCGTAGGTGTAGAGCTTGGCGTCCATTACCTGGAAGAAGACCACCGTGTCGATCTGCATGGTGACATTATCGCGGGTGATGACCGGCTGGGGCGGGAAGTCCGCCACCTGCTCTTTCAGGCTGACCTTTTTGGCCACCCGCTCAATAAACGGGATCTTGACATGCAGGCCGGAGGCCCAGGTCTCGGAGTAGCTGCCCAGCCGCTCCACGACATAGACCATGGACTGCGGCACGATGACGATGTTGGTGATGACCACCAGCAGAACCACGAGGATGAGGGCGAGGATGACAAAAAACAAGACCATAGTTCGCTCCTTTGTTAATGAGTGGTTTCGGTACGGATGGGCTCCACGATGAGCAGGGTGCTGTGAATTTCCGTGACGCGGCAGCTCTCGCCCGGGGCGAGGGTGTCACCCGGGGTGACACAGCGGGCGTTCCAGTCCACGCCGTCCAGCCGGACGCGGCCGGTGGCCTCCGCCGTCACAGGGGTCAGCACCGTGGCTTCCCGGCCCAGGTTGCGGTCGCCGTTGGTGGCGGTGGGGGCTTTGCGCAGCTTTTGGGCCAGAGGCTTAAAGGCCAGCAGGCAGAGGGCACTGACGGCGATAAATACTGCCGCCTGCACCCGGAACGACTGCACCAGCAGGCAGCTGAGCAGGGCAGCGGCACTGCCCACGGCAAACCAGATGGAGACGAGATTCCAGGTCATGGCTTCCAGCACCACAAAACCGATGGCACACAGCAGCCAGAAGATGGGGTCGATGGAAACAGCCAGAGACATGCACATCCCTCCTTTGCGGGGTTTCTAGTTCTATTATAAAGCAGAAAGCCGGGTGCAGGTCAATGATTTTTTCATGAATTGTTGCGTAGGATACGAAATCCGGTCACTTGTAATCGTAATAGCTGTGGTTGGGGTTGTGGCCCACCTCTTCCACCACGATGGTGAAGCCCATGGGGTTCACCTCGGTATGCTTGCCGGAGGCCAGTGGCTCCACGATGATGTGCTCGGTGCGGTTGACGATGATCTCCGCCGTTTCCACCAGCCCAATGCGCTGGTAGTGGAGCACGCCGCCGTCCGCCCGCAGCACCCGCAGGGCACCCGAGTGGAACGCCTCGCAGGTGTGGCGGAGCTGCGCCAGCTGTGCCAGCACCGGGCGGAGCCGCTTCTCGTGGCTGTCCCAGCAGTAATAGCCGCGGTTGAACGGGTCGCGGTAGCCCTGCATCCCGATCTCGTCGCCGTAGTACAGGCAGGGCACGCCGGGCAGGGTGTAGATGATGGCGTAGGCCATCTTGAGCCGGAGAATGCCCTCCTCGTAGGCGTCGCCGGTCACGCAGCGGCCGCTCTGCCACTCCCGGCCCCGGCCATTGGCGGGCTCATCCGCAATGACGGTGAGGGCGCGTTCGGTATCGTGGGTGGAGAGGAAGTTGAGGGCCGTATCCATGGCCGGGGCCGGGTAGTGCTCACAGATGGTCATGATCTCGTTTATAGCCTGCTCGGCGGGCTTGCCTTTGACGAAATCCAGCACGGCATTTTTGAACGGGTAGTTCATCACGCTGTCCAGCCCTTTGCCCAGCAGGTAGGTGCGGCGCTTGTCAAAGCCGAACTTGGTGGTGGCATCCTCCCACACCTCGCCCAGCAGGAACTTTTCGGGGCCCACCCGCTTGACGGCGGCGCGCACTTTTTCAATAAAGCTGTCGGGCAGCTCGTCGGCCACATCCAGCCGGAAACCGGCTGCGCCCCGGCGGAGCCAGGTGTCGATGACGCCGCCCTCGCCCGTGACAAAATCGACATAGGAGGGGGTCTCCTCGTTGACTTCGGGCAGGGTCTCAAAGCCCCACCAGCTGCGGTAGCCGCCCTTGTACTTGGGGTCAAAATCGTACCAGCCGCGGTAGGGGGAGTTTGCGTCACGGTAAGCACCGCCCTCACCATAGCGGCCCTCCCGGTTGAAATATCGGCTGTCCGAGCCCGTATGGCTGAACACGCCGTCCAGCACGATACCGATGCCGTATTTGGCCGCTTCCATGCAGAGGGCTTCAAAATCCTCGTTGGTGCCAAGCAATGGGTCTACGTTGAGGTAATCGGCCGTGTTGTAGCGGTGGTTGGAGTGGGCCTCAAAAATGGGGTTGAGGTAGAGGAAGTCCACCCCCATCTCGTGCAGGTAGGGGAGCTTGAGCTGGATGCCTTTCAGGTCGCCGCCGAAGTAGTCCTCGTTCAGGTGGCCGCCGATCTCGTTGGGCTGCCAGAACGGCTCCGCATGCTTATCGGCCTGATAGAGACGGTCCGGGAAGGGCATGGGCTTGTTCTCCACGCCCTCGCAGAAGCGGTCCGGGAAGATCTGGTAGAACACCTTGCCCTTGATGGAGTCCGGCGTCTGGAAGCTGGGCTCGTAAACGGTCAGCTGCCAGCTTTCGCCCTCCTGCCAGCTGACCACGCCGCAGTTGTCCGGCCCGCGGACGATGCGGCGGAAATCGGTGTAGAGGTCAAAGCAATAGAAGTACAGGCCCACGTCGCCCAGCGTGATGTCCACCGAAAAATGGTTCTGTTTGGGCGTCTGGCCGTCAAATTTCATCCGGTAATGGACGGGCACATCGTTCTTGCCCTCTTTCTGGATGACGAGGTGTGGGTCCACATAGCCCAGCTCTTCCGGGATGCAGAGGGACAGGTGCACCGTCTGCCCGGCGCGCACGGCACCAAAGGGCTGCTTGAAATAGGGGTCATAGCTGTTGAACAGACAAGACAAGGGAAAATCGATCCTTTCTCAAAAAACGCCCCGGAGCCGTTACACAGTCCGGGGCGATAAGATATGATACTACAGGAAAAGCATCGAGAAGACGCTTTTTGTGAAAACCGGGAACTTTACCCGGCTGCCAAGGGCTCTCCCTTTGGGAGAGCTGGCAATGCGAAGCATGGCCTGAGAGGGCTTACTTGACGGCGGATGCGTGCCAGATGTCACGAGCGTAATCGAGGACAGCACGGTCCGCGCTGAAGATGCCGCTGTTGGCGATGTTCTTCAGGCTCATCTGTGCCCACTTCTCACGGTCGCCATACAGCTTCTGCAGGTCGGCCTGTGCACGGCGGTAATCCTTGAAGTCGGCCATGACCATATAGGGGTCGCTGCTGCGCAGGTTCTCGGTCACTTCGTGGAAGTTCTCGCCGTTCCAGCCGCGCTCCAGGAAGTTCAGAGCGGCATTGGCCACGTCATCGCCCATGATGAACGCGTTGGGGTGGTAGCCGACCCGCTTCAGGTTGTTGACCTCGGGGGTCAGCATACCGAAGATCAGCTCGTTCTCCTTGCCGGCGGCATCGGCGATCTCGACGTTTGCACCGTCCAGAGTGCCCAGGGTGATGGCACCGTTGAGCATGAACTTCATGTTGCCGGTACCGGAAGCCTCGGTGCCAGCCAGAGAGATCTGCTCAGAGACCTCGGCAGCGGGCATCAGGTGCTCGCTCAGGGAGACACAGTACTCTTCCAGATAGACCACGCGCAGCTTTTCGCGGACAGCGGGGTCGTTGTTGATGAGGTCGCCCAGCTTGCAGATCATCCGGATCATCTGCTTGGCCATGTAGTAGCCGGGAGCAGCCTTTGCGCCAAAGATATAGGTCTTGGGGATGAAATCCGCGTTGGGGTTCTCTTTCAGGTACAGGTACTGGGCGGCGATGTTCAGCGCGTTCAGGTGCTGGCGCTTGTACTCGTGCATCCGCTTGACCTGGCAGTCAAAGATGGAGTTGGGGTCGATGACCTGGCCGCTGCTCTTGGAGAGGTAGTTGGCAAAGTTCTTCTTGTTGTCCAGCTTGATCTCGTTCAGCTTCTTGAGCAGGGTCTTGTCGGTGGCATACTTGTTCAGCTTGCTCAGGTCGGAAGCATCGTGCTTGTAGCCATCGCCAATGGTCTCATCCAGCAGCTTGCACAGCTCGGGGTTGGAGGCCAGCAGCCAGCGGCGGTAAGCGATGCCGTTGGTCACGTTCTTGAAGGCCTGCGGCTTGAACAGATAGTAATCGTGGAAGACGCTCTCCTTGATGATCTCGCTGTGCAGCTTGGAGACGCCGTTGATGCTGTTGGAGGTGTAAGCGCAGATGTTGGCCATGCGCACCTGATTGTCGCCGATGAGGGCCATATAATTGATCTTGCCCTCGTCGCCGGGGAATGCGGCTTCCAGCTTCTCGCGGGCACGGCGGTTCATCTCGACCACGATCTGGTAGATGCGGGGCAGGGTCATCTTGAAGATGTCCACATTCCACTTCTCCAGAGCCTCGGCCATAACGGTGTGGTTGGTGTAGGAGAAGACGTTCTGGCAGATCTCAAAGGCCTTATCCCAGCCAAAGCCGCACTCGTCCAGCAGAATACGCATCATCTCGGGGATGGCGAGGGTGGGGTGGGTATCATTCAGCTGGATAGCGACCTTGTCGGCCAGGTTCTCCAGCGTGCCGTAGGTGGCCAGGTGGTTCTGGACGATATCACCGATGGAAGCGGCAGACAGGAAGTACTGCTGGCGCAGGCGGAGGATCTTGCCTTCAACGTGGTTGTCGTTGGGGTACAGCACCTTGGAGATGAGCTCGGCGCTTGCGTTCTTGCTCATCGCGGTGTTGTAGTTGCCCAGAGAGAAGCTGGACATATCAAAATCGGGGGCCTTGGCCTGCCACAGGCGGAGCTTTGCCACGCCCTTGCCGTCGTAGCCCTGCACATACATATCGGAGGGCACAGCCATGACGCTGTTGTAGTTGGTGTGCTGGATATAATGGAAGCCGTGATCCCAGTTCTCGTGGATCTCGCCGTCAAAGCGGACTTCCACAGCCTGATCGGGGTGGCTCTTCAGCCAGACCTGACCGCCGGGCAGCCAGTTGTCGGCACGCTCCTGCTGCCAGCCGTCCACGATCTTCTGCTTGAAGATGCCGTACTCGTACAGGATGGAGTAGCCGGTGCCGCAGATGCCGGTGGTGGCCATGCCGTCCAGATAGCAGGCAGCCAGACGGCCCAGACCGCCGTTGCCCAGGCCTGCATCGGGCTCTTCCTCAAAAATGCTGTCGATGCTGATGTCGGCATCGGCCAGAGCTTTCCGTGCCACATCCTCGAGGCCCAGGTTGAACAGGCTCACTTTCAGGCTGCGGCCCATCAGAAACTCCATGCAGAGGTAATACACTTGCTTGGTGCCGGTGCCAATGGCACGGGACTGGAACTTTTTGTGGTTCTCGCTCATCATCTGGCGGCAGATCAGTGCCAGAGCACGGTAGATCTGCTGCTGGGAAGCAACGTTCAGCTCCACGCCATATTCGCTGGTGAGCTTATCCTGAAGAATTTTTGCAAATTCTTTTGTAGTCATAAATAACTCCTATCCGCACGAGTGCATAAATTTATTGAGTTTTCCGGAATAGGACACAATCCAATATACTCCCGCGTGTCCTTCACACAACGATAATATTATAGTATGTTCCCCCGACGATTGCAAGAAAAAGCACCTATTTTTGCCGTAACTGCTATTTTTGGCCCTGAGTTTCTGACAAATCTGCCGAAATTTCAAAAATACCACTTTTTCTCGCACGGTATTTATATTATAATAGAGGGTACAGATGGGTGGCGCAGGGCCGAAACCGGGCGCGGAACAGCCTCTTTGGAGGGGTAATTCGGCCACAAACTCCACCCCAAATGAAAAAACCACAGAGAAAAGCTCCGCAAAGGGCGGGGTTCGGTACCGGAACTCCCGGGAACACGCCATTTTGCCCGGGAGTCCCGGCAGACACCCGCCGCAAGGAGCCGCAAAACCCTGTGCAAAGTGAGGATAGACGATGGTAAACAAAGTGAGAGTGACCATTGCGGGCGCGCCCTATGCGATCGCAACGACGGATACCGAGAGCTACATCACCTCTCTGGCTAAGAAGCTGGATGAGGACATTACAAAGCTGCTGGACGACAACGGCAACCTTTCCCTGAGCAAGGCAGCGGTCTTCTGTGCCATGGATTATCTGGACGAATACCGCAAGAGCGCGGGCAGTGCTGAAAACATGCGCAGCCAGATCCAGGATTACATTGCCGATGCAGCCAAGGCAAAGCTGGCCGAGGATAAGGTCCGGGCCGAAAACGAGGTGCTTCAGCGGGAAAATGCTGCCCTGCGGGAGCAGCTGGCAAAGCTGCAGGCCAAAATGAAAGAGGCCGCTGCCCGGGAGCAGGCCGCCAAAGCCGAGGCAGGCAACTGAGGGACAGCTCTCAGATCCATTCTATTTAATAGGTACAGCAACATGCCGTCAAAAGGAGAGTTATGGCAAATATTGAGATCCTTGCCCCTGTGGGCAGTGAAGAAATGCTGCACGCCGCCGTATTCAGCGGGGCAGATGCGGTTTATCTGGGCTTTTCCGGCTTCAACGCCCGCACGGGCGCCGGAAATTTTGATGCCGACAGCCTGAAAGAGGCCGTCCGCTTCTGCCACGCCCGGGGCGTCAAGGTCCATGTGGCCCTCAACACCACCGTGTACGGCGGGGAACTGGCCTCTCTGTGCGATGCCATCCGGGCGGTGGCCGCCAGCGGGGCGGACGCGGTCATCTGCCAGGATCTGGCCGTGGCCACCCTCATTGGGAAGATCGCACCCCAGCTGCCCCGCCATGGCTCCACCCAGATGAGTGTCCACACCCTGCAGGGGGCGCTGGAGCTCAAGGAGCTGGGCTTTACCCGGGTGGTGCTGGCCCGTGAGCTGAGCCTGCCGGAGGTGGAGCAGATCACCAGGCACTGCGGCATTGAGACGGAGTGCTTCGTCCATGGCGCGCTCTGCATGTGCGTCAGCGGCCAGTGCTATCTGTCGGCGTTTTTGGGCGGACGGAGCGGTAACCGCGGCTCCTGTGCAGGCCCCTGCCGCCTGCCCTTTGAGGCCAACGCCCTGCCCGAGGGCAAGCCCGGGCGGCTGCACCACCTCTCCCTGAAAGACAACTCCGTCATCGACAAACTGGACCAGCTGCAGGCCATCGGTGTGGCCTCTGCCAAGATCGAAGGCCGCCTGCGCACGCCGGAGTATGTGGCGGCGGCGGTCAGCGCCTGTCTGGCAGGCCGGGAGGGCCGTGCCTATGACCGTGACCTGCTGAAAAATGCGTTCAGCCGCTCCGGCTTCACCTCCGGCTATCTGGACGGGAAGATCGACGGCACGATGTTTGGCGTCCGCAGTGAGGCCGACGCCGAACTGACCAAAAAGACCCTGCCCGCCCTGCGGGAGCTCTACCGCCGGGAGCGCTCCCGGGTGCCCGTGCGGATGAAGCTGGAAATCGAAGAGGGCGGCGAGAAGCTGACCGTGACCGACGCCGACGGCAACAAGGCGTTTGCCTACGGCGATTTTGAGCCTCAGCCCGCCCGCACCGACCCCACCGAGAGCCTGAAGCGGAGCCTCGCCAAGACGGGCGGTACCCCCTTTGCAGCGGAAAACATCGAGGTGGAGATGGACGAGGGCCCCTGGTTCGTGCCCGGCAGCACCGTGAACGAGCTGCGCCGGGAGGCGCTGGACGCCCTGCTCAAAAAGCGGGAGGTGCTGCGCCCCTGGCCGGTGCAGGATGTGGAGCTGGAGCCGCTGCCCCAGCGCACCCTGCCGCCCCACCGGACCCTCCGTGCCCGGTTCGAGCGCTGGGATCAGGTGCCGGAACAGGCTCTTTCCGGCGTGGAATATCTGATCCTGCCCATCGCGCAGGCCGACCGTGTCCCCCGCGAGTGGCGGGGCAAGACGCTCCTGGAGCTGCCCCGGGTCATGTTCGGCAAGCTGGAAGAGGACACCGCCCGCCGCGTCGCGGCCACCCAGGATGCAGGCTTTGCGGGCTATGAGGTGAGCAACATCGCCCACCTGCGGCTCTGCCGGGGCCTGCCCATGTCCGGCGGCTTTGGCCTGAACGTCACCAATCAGGTGGCGGCGCAGTTCTACGCGGACAACGGCCTTGGCTCGGTGCTCATCCTGCCCGAGACGAAAGACAGCGACATCAGCACCATTGCCCCCACCCATGCAGGCAAGCCGGTGCCCACGGGCGTGCTGGTCTACGGCCACATGCCGCTGATGGTCACCCGTGCCTGCCCGCTGCAGAACATCCACGACTGCGCCCACTGCGATAAGACGGGCGTCCTGACCGACCGCAAGGCGAAAAAGTTCCCGGTGCGGTGCGGCATGGGCGTGCGTACCATCTACAACCCGGTGCCCATCTATATGGGCGACAAGCCCGGTGCCCTGACGGTGGACTACGGCGTGGCCTACTTCACCCTGGAAAGCAGGGAAGAGGCGGCTGCCATTCTGGACAATCTCCGTGTCCATGCACCCTTTGAGGGCGATTTCACCCGCGGACTCTATTTTAAAGGAACAAACTGAGGTATACTATGGAACCCATCACTGTAAACTATAAAGTATTGGACCCCCGGGCTAAGGTGCCCGCTTATGCAACCCCCGGTTCTGCTGCTGCCGACCTGTGTGCCGTGCTGGACGAGCCCCTGACACTGGCCCCGATGGAGCGGGCACTGGTGCCCACCGGCCTTGCCATTGAGCTGCCCGGTGCCCACACCGTGGCGCTGGTCTATGCCCGTAGCGGCCTGTCCATCAAGCATGGCCTGTGCATGGCCAACGGCGTTGGCGTCATTGACAGCGATTATCGGGGCGAGCTGAAAGTGCCCATGGTCAACCTGGGCAAGGAGCCCTATACGATCCAGCCCGGCGAGCGGGTGGCGCAGCTCTGCATCGCGCCGGTGTACACCGCCGCCTTTGCTCCGGTGCAGGAGCTGGGCGATACCACCCGCGGCGAGGGCGGCTTTGGCTCGACGGGAAAATAAACCTCTCAGTCACGCTTCGCGTGCCATCTCCCCTGACAGGGGAGCCCTTGGCAGGCCGGGCAACAAAGTGCGAAACACTGAAAAATAATGTTACGGAAAATGCCGGGCCCTGCGGTGCAGGGCAGAAAGATATAAGATGAACTCCAAATTGATACTAGCTTCCGGCAGCCCCCGCCGGAAAGAGCTTTTGAGCCTGTACACGACGGATTTTGAAATCCATGTCAGCGATTTTGACGAGAGCGCCGTCACGGCTGATACCCCTGCCCGGCTGGTGGAAAAGCTGGCCCGGGGCAAGTGTCTGGCCGTGGCTGCCCGGCACCCGGGGGATCTGGTACTGGGGTGCGATACCGTGGTGGATGTGAACGGGGAAGTCTTCGGCAAACCCCACAGTGTGGAGGACGCCAAACGGATGCTCCGGGCACTGTCCGGTGCCACCCATCAGGTACACACGGGCGTCTGCGTCTCGGACGGCGCACAGACCAAGAGCTTTGTGGACAGCTGCCGCGTGACGTTCTTCCCCATCTCCGAGGAAGAAATTGAGCGGTACACGGCCACAAAAGAGCCCTACGATAAGGCCGGAGCCTACGCCATTCAGGGCCGGGCAGCCCTCTGGCTGGACCGCATCGAGGGCGATTATTACACCATTATGGGCCTCCCCGTCAGCCGCACTGTCCGGCTCATCGAGCAATTTTGATGCACTGAAAATGAAAAATTGCCGAAAAAACTTGACAAAACGCTTGAGAAAACAGCGTCTTGCGGCTATAATAGTAGCGTGTTATTCTGCGATGGACAGCCGGACGGAATCTCGTCCGGTCTGCCGTGCGTTTTGGGAATAGAACTGGAAAGAATTTAAGGAGAGAGCTTCAGTATGAGTTTGTTTTCAAAAGATGTAGGGATCGACCTGGGTACTGCCAATACCCTGGTTTACATGAAAGGAAAAGGCATTATCATGCGGGAACCGTCCGTTGTGGCGGTGGACACCAAGACCGATGAGGTGCGCTGCGTGGGCGGCGAGGCCAAGGCGGTCATCGGCCGTACCCCCGGCAGCATCGTGGCGGTCCGCCCCCTGAAAGACGGCGTCATTGCGGATTTTGACATCACGGCCAATATGCTGGAAAACTTCCTGAAAAAGGCCTGCGGCAACAGCATGTTCTCCCGCCCCCGCGTGGTCATCTGCATCCCCTCCGGTGTTACCGAGGTGGAGCGCCGCGCCGTGCGTGAGGCGACCCTGAAAGCCGGTGCCCGTCAGGTCTCCGTGATCGAGGAGCCCATGGCTGCCGCCATCGGTGCGGGCCTGCCCATCAGCGAACCCACCGGCAGCATGATCGTGGACATCGGCGGCGGCACGGCGGAGATCGCCGTGATCTCGCTGGGCGGCATCGTGGCTTCCCGCAGCGTCCGGATGGCCGGTGATATGTTCGACCAGGCCATCATCGCGTTCATCAAGCGGAAGTACAACCTGCTCATCGGTGAGCGTACCGCGGAGCAGATCAAGATCGAGATCGGTTCCGCCTACCCCATGGACCCCGAGATGACCATGGAGATCAAGGGGCGCAATCTGGTGGACGGCCTGCCCAAGAACATCGTGGTCCACTCCGAGGATGTGCGTGAGGCCCTGCTGGAGTGCCTGGTCAAGATCACCAGTGCCATCAAGGAGACGCTGGAGCGCACCCCGCCGGAACTGAGTGCCGATATCATCGACCACGGCATCACCCTGACGGGCGGCGGCGCTCTGCTGCGCGGCCTGGATCAGCTGATCCAGAGTGAGACGGGCATTGACGTCCATGTGGCGGAAGACCCGCTGGACTGCGTGGCCAAGGGCGCCGGCGCGGTGCTCGACCATGTGGATGTCCTGCACGATGTGCTGGATACCGACGGCGCACACATGTGATAAAGCGCGCGGATGGCTCCGGCTGTCCGCGCTTTTTTGCAATCGGAGGAAGCTCCCTTGAAAGATTTTTTCGATACCTGGAAATTTAAGATCCTCGTGGGCATCGCGGTGTTTCTGGCGGCCATCATGGCCTATGCCGGTGCCAATGGCCGCCTGACGGCCGCCCCGCAGGAGATTTTGAGCGTGGCGGTGGCCCCGTTCCAGCGGGCGGCGGCGGCGGTGAGCAATGGCGTTTCCTCCCTGTGGGAGAAGTACACCAACATCGACGCCATTCTGGAAGAGAACGAGAAGCTTACCACGGAAAACGCCGAGCTGCGCGGCCAGATGGTGGATTACGACAAGCTCAAGGCTGAAAACGAGGCCTACAAGGCCCTGACCAACATTCAGGAGCAGCACCCGGAGATGAGCTATGTCTCGTCGTTCGTCATCGGGCGGGACCCGCTGGATTCGTTCTACGGCTTCACGCTGGATCAGGGCAGCCTGGACGGGGTGGAGGCCAACGACGCCATCACCAGCGACGAGGGCTATCTGTTGGGCGTGGTGACGGAAGTGGACCTGACCAGCTGTAAAGTCATGACGATTTTGCACCCCAGCTTCAACGCGGCGGGCGTGGTGTCCCGCACCCGGGACAACGGCATCATCACGGGCAGCGCGGATTACGCCGCCGAGGGCCTGTGTATCCTCTCCAACCTCTCCCGCAGTACCCTGACCAAGGCCAACGATCAGGTCATCACCACCGGTTTGGGCGGCGTGTTCCCGCCGGATGTGCTGGTGGGCGTGGTGCAGGAGCTGGTGCCGGAAGCCAGCGGCAAATCCACCATCGCGGTGCTCAAGCCCGGCGCGGACCCCCGCACCGTCAAGCATGTGTTTATCATTACCAATTACTGATAGGAGGAGCCTGTCTATGGAATCACGCCGCAAGCGCAAAAGCAGCCAGATCTTCAAATGGGTCTGCTATACGCTGCTGATGCTGCTGTGTACGGTTTTGCAGACCATGCCCGGGCTGTTTCAGCTGGGGGCGGCAAAGCCGCTCTACCTGCTGCCGCTGGCACTGGCGGTCTCCGTGTTTGAAGGGGAGTTTGCCGGGGCTATTTTCGGCGCGGTCTGCGGCCTGATGTGGGACTACACGGCGGGCCGAACCGTGGGGATGCTGGCACTGGAGCTGATGATCCTCAGCTTTGCCGTCTCCGCCGTGGTGCAGCTCTACCTCAAGGACACCGCTCAGAACTTTTTGCTCATCGCGGCGGGGTGCGCGGTGCTGGTGCTGGCCTGCGACTGGCTGTTCTTCTATTACATGCCGGGCTACGGCGGGGCGTGGAACCGCTTTTTGTGGTTCGTGCTCCCCAGCGCGGTGCTGAGCATCCCGGTCAGCCTGCCCATCTATTGGGCGACGCGGAAGATCAGCATTGAATTCAAGATCGACAACGGCGTGGTCTGAGTGCTGCGGCTCCGCAGCCTGCCCCGCCGGGAGGAAACCAGATGAATTTGGACGAACACAAGACCGTTATGCGCCGGATGCGGCTGCTCATCGCCTTTGCGGCGGTCATCGTGGGGCTGTATGTGTTCCGGCTGATTTTTCTGCAGCTGGTCAACGGCGATAGCTTCAAAGCCCGCGCCACCAACACCACGGACTATAATTTTACGGTCACGGCGGCCCGCGGCGACATCGTGGACAGCGAGGGAAAACGGATCGCGGCCAGCACGACCAGCTACAATGTGGTGCTCAGCAAGCTGCTGATGGGCGGCGAGGATCTGGACGCCATGCTGCAGCGGATCGTGGAGCTGCTGGAGCAAAACGGCGAGAGCTGGAACGACTCTCTCCTCATCAGCGAGCCGGATGCCAACGGCCACTATACGTTTACGGCTGCGGAGGACAGCACCAGCGACCAGAAGAGCCTTGCCAACATGAAAGAGGGCCTGGGCCTGCAGCAGTACGCCACTGCCGATGACGTGATGGAAAAACTGGTGGAGGACTATGACCTCAGCGCCTACTCCCTCCACTGGCAGCGGGTGCTGGGCGGCATCCATTATGAGATGCAGCAGCAGGCGTTCTCCAACGTCAACAACTTTGTCATGGCCGAAAACGTCAGCGATGTGACCGTGGCCACCATCAAGGAAAACAGCCTCTCCCTGCCTGGCGTGGAGATCGTGGAGACCTCCACCCGCAGCTATGAGCAGGGCACGGTGCTGCCCCATGTGCTGGGCCGGGTGGGCAAGATCACGGCGGAAAAATGGAAAGTGACCGATGAAAACGGCCAGACCACCTATCCGCTGCGGGATAAAGGCTACAATATGAACGATGTCATCGGCATCTCGGGCCTGGAATCGGCCTATGAGGACGAGCTGCGGGGCAAGGATGGTGTGGAGACCATCACCCGCAACTCGGATGGCGTCATCGTCAGCACGGCCATGACCACGGTGCCGGAGCCGGGCCACACCGTCCAGCTCACCGTCAACAGCGATTTCCAGAAAGCGGTGGAGCAGGCGCTGGGCAAAAACATTGATATGATCAGCCGGGCCTACGGCACCGATGGCGCCCGGGCCAATGCAGGCGCGGTGGTGGTGCTGGATGTCAAGGACGGCAGCGTGCTGGCCTCCGCCAACTACCCCAGCTTTGACCAGAACCTCTACGCCACCCAGTACAGCGAGTACAGCGCCGACCCCGGGATGCCGCTGTTCAACCGGGCGCTGCAGGGCCTGTACACCCCGGGCTCGACCTATAAGCCCTCGGTGGCCGTTGCCGCGCTGGACACCGGCGTCATCAACCGGTATTCCACGGTATACTGCAACGGCGTGTACAACTACTTCCAGGATTACCACCCCAAGTGCACCCGTCACGGCCACTCGGGCAACATCGACGTCATCACGGCCATCAAATGGAGCTGCAACATCTTCTTCTACGATGTGGGCCGCCGGGTGACCAGTGACGTCTACGACGCTTATGCCTATAAGCTGGGCCTGGGCCAGCGCACGGGCGTGGAGGTCAGCGAGGCACTGGGCCGCCTGACCACGAAAAACGACTCCAACTACACGGCCTCGCTGGAAGTGCAGGCCGCCATCGGCCAGGGCAACACGGTCATCACGCCGGTGCAGCTGGCAACCTATGCGGGCACCATCGCCAACCGGGGCACCCGCTACCGTACCCACTTTGTCAAATCCATCCTGGACACCAACACGGGCAAAGTCCTGCAGGAGACCCAGCCGGAGGTCATGGATGTCATTGAAGACCGGGGCGATACCTTTGACCTGGTGCAGCAGGGCATGATGGGCGTGGCTCAGACCATCCCGGCACTGGCAAGCTATCCCTACACCATCGCCTGCAAAACGGGCAGTCCCCAGCGCAGTGAGAGCTACTACGCCGGCAGCACCCGCAAGCATTACACCAATGCGACGATGATCGCCTATGGCCCGGTGGAAGACCCGCGGATCGCCATTGGCATCGTGGTGGAATACGGCGGTTCCGGTACCCGTACCGGCCAGCTGGTGGCGGATATTTTTGACGCCTACTTCGCCATGCAGAACGGCACCCTGACGGTGGACGAATCCGAGACCGCCGACCCGGCGGTGGACGATCCGAAGACAGAGGCTGTGGACGGCGACGCCGCAGCCGATGAGACGGACACGGCAGGGGAGACGGCTCCCGCGCCGGAACCCGCGGCGGCTCCGGCGGCATAAGGCGCTGTCATGCGGATTTGGTGGAAAAACCAGAAAAACCAGCGGAAATGCCCAAAAAACAGTTGTAAAATGACGGAAACTGTGATAATATGATATATGCAATACAATGCCCTAGAGAGAAAATAGAGCCGGGCGAGGTAAAAGGAGAGGTTGACCGATGACGATTGCACTGATTGCGCATGACTCCAAAAAGGAGCTGATGGTTCAGTTCTGTACGGCGTACTGCCGGATTTTGAGCCAGCATAAATTGGTGGCCACCGGGACGACTGGCAAGATGATCGCAGAGGCCACGGGCCTGCAGGTGCAGCGTTTCCTGGCAGGGGTTCAGGGCGGTGACCAGCAGATCGCGTCCCGCATTGCCTGCAATGAGGTGGACCTGCTGCTGTTCTTCCGCGACCCCATCAATGCAAAGCCCAGCGAGCCCAATGAGATGACCCTGCTGCGCCTGTGCGATGTGCACAACATCCCCATGGCCACCAACATCGCCACCGCTGAGGTGCTCATCCACGGCCTGGAGCGCGGCGACCTGGATTGGCGTGATATCGTCCACCCGCAGCAGTCCGTGTGATCATTCAATCAATAAAAAAAGCAAAGGCTCTGGATCGCAAGACCCAGAGCCTTTTTGTGTGCGTCAAACGTTAAAATCCGCGGCCATCTCCTGCACATCCTCCGGGGTGAAGGACCCCAGCGGCAAGATGAGCCGGGCCAGGATATCCTGCGGCAGGGCGGCAAGAGCATCGCTCTCGTCCTGAGCAGGGTCTTCCGGCGGGTAGATATGGCTGATGCCGTCGGCCCCGGTCTCCACCTGGGCAAAGTGCCCGGTGGCGATGTACTGGATGCCCAGTTTGTCTGCCGCCGTCAGCAGGGCAGAGAGGCGGGCGTCCACAGGAGTGGCTCCCTGTGCGGCCAGCGCCTCGGCGTTGAGGGTGGCACACTCGATGCCAAGGGCCTTTGCGGCCTCTTTTGCGGACTGCACCAGAGGCTCTTCTTCGGCAGAGAGCTTCACGACGGCACCCGCTACCGCAAAGCCCTGCTGCTGCAAAATACGGACGGCTACTTTGGCTGCCGTGCCGCCGCCCAGGCCTACCAGCACTTTGTCCTGCTGCTCGTAGGTATCAAACCCGCTGCCGGGCAAAAAAGTATCGCTCATCGTCCCTGCCTCCCGCCATGTGCCTGGCTCTGTGCCACGGCCAGCTGGTCGCAGCGCTCGTTTTCCGGGTGGCCCGCGTGGCCCTTGACCCAGACGTATGTGAGTTTGTGCCGTGCTTCCTGCTCCAGTGCCTGTTCCCAGAGGTCCGGGTTCAGGGCAGGGGAGCCATCGGATTTTTTCCAGCCCCGGCGCTTCCAGCCCTTGGCCCAGCCTTTTTCCAGCCCGTTGATGACATACTGGCTGTCGGAGCACAGGCGCACTTCACACGGCTCCTTGAGCTGGCGCAGGGCCTCGATAAAGGCCGTCAGCTCCATCCGGTTGTTGGTGGTGCTGGCGTCGCCGCCGCTGAGCTCTTTTTCGTACACTTTGCCATTGAACCGATACCGCAGCACCGCGCCCCAGCCGCCGGGGCCGGGGTTGCCGCTGCACGCGCCGTCGGTGTAAATTTCAACCTGTTTCATGCGTTTCTCCCGGTGTGTAAATTTTTACTGCTTCTATTTAGAGCCATTTTACACGTTCTGTCAAGAGGAAAGTGCATAGACCCCGCCCGGCCTGCCAAACCTTGGAATTGACAAAAACGCTGAGAAATACTATACTGATGGCAACGAAATGCGTATAGGGGCGCGCTGTAAGTGCGCGCTCACAGCGTTCCCGGATAAGTGCCGCGGTCGCATCGAACAGATGGACTGGAAAGGCAGAGAGCTTGTTTCGGAACCACCAGCAGGCTTTAAAAAAGGCGCTGACAGGATAAATTCTATACGGATGCATCCAACGGAAGCAGATGCTTATTTTATGCTTCCCTGTGCAGAAAAGACGGCCGCTCCCGGGTGGGGTGGGCCGTGTTCTGCGATTTGTTTTTTGGAGGTACGAATGGCACAGGTTAAAGAACAGAACCCCGCGCCCGCCCAGAACCGGGCCAGTGACAACAACGGCGAGAAGCGCCCCCGCACCCGCCGCCCCTATTATTCGCGGCGTCCCCGCCGCCCGCAGCAGCCCAAGGAGGCTGCTGTGCCCATCCACATCTATCCGCTGGGCGGCCTGGGGGAAGTGGGCAAGAACATGACCGTGTACGAGTGCTGCGGCGATATGATCATTGTGGACTGCGGCCTCGTCTTCCCGGACAGTGATATGTTCGGCGTGGACATGGTCATCCCCGATTTCACGTTCGTGGTACAGAATAAGGATAAGATCAAGGGCCTGCTCATCACCCACGGCCATGAGGACCACATCGGCAGCATCCCGTATCTGCTGCAGAAATTTGATCTGCCCATCTACGGCACCCGCCTGACCTGCGGCCTCATCAAGAACAAGCTGGAGGAGTTCGGCCTGGCCGGCAAGACCAAGTTTGTGGAGATCGTGCCCAAGCAGAAGATCAAGCTGGGCTGCTTCACGGTGGAGCCCATCCATGTCAACCACTCCATCCCGGACTCGGTGGCCTTTGCCATCGACAGCCCGGCGGGCACCATCATCCAGACGGGCGACTTCAAGATCGATTACACCCCGCTGGCCTGCGGCCCTACCGACCTGACCACCCTCTCCGAGTACGGCCAGAAAGGCGTGCTGGCCCTGCTGAGCGATTCCACCAACGCGGAGCGCCCGGGCTTTACGGCCACGGAGCAGAAAGTGGCGGCAGGTGTGCGCAGCCTGTTTGCCCGCGCCCAGAACAAGCGCATCATCATTGCGACGTTCGCCTCCAACATTTACCGCGTGCAGCAGATCATTGATCTGGCTGTGGAGGATGGCCGCAAGGTGGCGTTCAGCGGCCGCAGCATGGTCAACAACACGGCCATGGCCCAGGAGCTGGGCTATATGCACATCCCGGAGGGGACTCTCATCAGCGTGGATGAGCTCAACCAGTACCCGCCGGAGCAGGTGGTGCTGGTGACCACGGGCAGCCAGGGCGAGCCCCTGAGCGCCCTCTCCCGCATGGCCTCCTGCAGCCACCGTCAGGTGCGGGTGGGCCCCGGCGATTTCATCATCATCTCGGCCAAGCCCATCCCCGGCAACGAGAAGAGCGTGACCAAGATCGTCAACGGCCTGCTGCTGCTGGGCGCGGAGGTCATCTACGAGGGCATGTACGATGTCCACGTTTCCGGCCACGCCTGCCAGGAGGAGCAGAAGCTGATGCTCACCCTGACCAAACCCAAGTATTTCCTGCCCGTGCACGGCGAGTACAAGCAGCTCAAAAAGCACGCCATGACCGCCGCCAGCCTGGGCATCCCCACCAGCAACATCCTGATTGCGGAGAACGGCTCCAACGTCATCCTCAGCCGGGATGAGATCAAGCTGGGCGAGCCTGTCACCGCCGGTGCCGTCATGGTGGACGGCCTGGGCGTGGGTGACGTGGGCAATGTGGTCCTGCGGGACCGCAAGCACCTCTCCGAGGACGGCCTCGTCATCATCGTGGCCACTGTGGACAGCAAGACCGGCCAGGTACTGGCTGGCCCCGACCTCGTCAGCCGCGGCTTTGTCTATGTGCGGGAGAACGAGAGCCTGATGGACGGTGCCCAGAGCATTGTGGAATCGGCGCTGGACCGCTGCGTGGAAGAGCATGTGCGGGATTGGAACAGCGTCAAGACCCGTGTGCGCGAGGCGCTGAGCAGCTATATCTATCGCCGTACCAAGCGCAGCCCCATGATCCTCCCCATTCTGATGGAGGTCTGATCGACCGGGCCCTGCTGTGCAGGAGCAGGCCCGCCAGGAGGCATATGATCTGATGAAACAAAAACCAAGATGGACTTTGGAGATGCTCACCGCCTGTCTGGCGATTCTGTGTGTCCTGCTGATGCTGGTATTGCTGGTGCAGCGCCCAGCCATCTGGCCGGTACTGGTGGTGCTGGCAGCGGCCTGGTGCATTGGCATGGGCCTGTTCCGCTACCGCCTCCGCAGCCAGCTGGCACGCTGGGTCTGTGGCGGCGACTTTACAAAATCGAAAACAAAATTCAGCCTGGAACCCCTCTCCCAGCCGGTGGTCCTCCTCTCGGGGGAAACCGTGCTCTGGTACAATGACCAGTTCCGCCAGCGGATGCTGGGCGGGCAGGACCTGCTGGTGAGCCGGGTGCAGAAAGTCATCCCCGGGCTGGATCTACAGCAGGCCCGCACCCAGGAGGGCCAGCAGCTGACCCTGGCCGATGGCGTGTGGTCTGCCCACAGCTCCACCGTGCCCGGCGATGCTGAAACGATGACGCTGGTGGTCTTCAATGAGGAGACCGCCCTGCGCCGGGTGGAGGCGGAGTATAAAGCCAGCCGCCCGGGCTATCTCGTATTTCTGGTGGACGGCTACGACGATGTGTTCAGCGACATGCTGGACAGCGAGCGTGCCCGCCTGCTGGAGGGCATCAACCGGGTGCTGGAAGAGATGATCGGCCGGGGCACGGGCTTTTTGCGCCGGGTGGCCAGCGGCCGCTACATCGCGGTGGTGGAGGAGCGCCAGCTGGAGCAGTTTGCCAAGCGGGGCTACGACGTGCTGGATAAAATCCGCGCCCTTGACCCCAGTGTGAACCTGTCCCTCTCCATTGGTATTGGCCGCGGGGCCAAGACCCTGCGGGAGGCCCAGGACATGGCTGTGCAGGCATTGGATATGGCCCAGGGCCGCGGCGGCGACCAGGCCGCCGAGATGACGCCGGACGGCTTTACGTTCTACGGCGGCGTCAGCCATGGCGTGGAAAAGCGCAGCAAGGTGCGCAGCCGCATTGTGGCCGACCAGCTGGTCAAGCTCATCAAGGAGGCGGACCATGTGGTCATCATGGGCCACCGGATGAGTGACCTGGACGCCATCGGTTCTGCCGAGGGTGTGCTCCGCATCTGCAAAATTTGTGATGTGCCGGCCGTTATCGCGGTCCGCCGGGATGCCACGCTGGCGTCTAGCCTGATCAATGCTCTCGTTGCCGCCGGGCAGGAGGACGATTTCATCGACCCCAAAGGTGCACTGCCCATCATCTCCAAGCGGACGCTGTGCATCGTGGTGGATACATACCAGGTCAATCTGGTAGAGAGCAAAGAAATTCTCGAAAAATGCGGCAAGGTGGCCATCATCGACCACCACCGCAAGGGCGTGGGCTTTATTGAGAACCCGGCCCTTGTCTGCCACGAGCCCTACTCCTCCTCTGCCAGTGAGCTGGTCACGGAGCTTTTGCAGTATGTGGGCGAGCGGGATGACAAGCCCAACCGGGTGGAAGCGGAGGGCCTGCTGGCCGGCATCATGCTGGATACGAGAGACTTTACCCTCCACACCGGCGTGCGGACCTTTGAGGCCGCGGCCGCCCTCCGCCGCTACGGCGCGGAGACCGAGCGGGTGCGCCAGCTGTTTGATGTGACCATGGTGGAGTACAACGCCAAGGCCGACCTTGTGGAGGCGGCCCAGATGTACAAAAACTGTGCCGTCTCGGTGAGCGGGGAAGTACCCCCGGAGGCCAGGGTAGCCATTGCGCAGGCCGCCAACGACCTGCTGACCATCCAGAACGTGGAGGCCAGCTTTGTGGCGGTGCAGGTGGGCACGGGCGTGAACATCTCGGCCCGGAGCCTGGGCGCGGTCAACGTGCAGGTCATCATGGAGTCTCTGGGCGGCGGCGGCCACCAGACCATGGCGGCGGCACAGCTCAAGCATATCACCCCGGAGGCGGCCCGGGCACGCATCCAGACCGCCATCGACCAATACCGCGAATCCCAGAAGAAGACTTCTTCCGAGGCGGACGCGGAACCAAAGAAAAAGGATAACAAGCCATGAAGCAGTATGATTATCTCATCGTGGGCGCGGGCCTGTACGGCGCGGTGTTTGCCCATGAGGCCAAAAAGGCAGGCAAGCGCTGCCTCGTCATTGATAAGCGGGACCACATTGCGGGCAACATCTACACCGAGAGCGTGGAGGGCATCCATGTCCACCGCTACGGTGCCCATATTTTCCACACCAACAACAAGGCTGTGTGGCAGTATGTGAACCAGTTTGCAGAGTTCAACCGCTATACCAACAGCCCGGTGGCCAACTACCACGGCGAGATCTACAACCTGCCGTTCAACATGAACACGTTCAATAAGATGTGGGGCGTGGTGACTCCCGCCGAGGCAAAAGCAAAGATCGAGCAGCAGCGGGCCGAGGCAGGCATCACCGAGCCGAAGAACCTCGAGGAACAGGCCATCAGTCTGGTGGGCACCGATATCTACGAGAAGCTCATCAAGGGCTACACTGGCAAACAGTGGGGCCGCCCCTGCACCGAGCTGCCCGCGTTCATCATCAAGCGGCTGCCCGTCCGTTTTACCTACGATGACAACTATTTTAATGCCCTGTATCAGGGAATCCCCAACGGCGGCTACACGGCCATGGTGGAGAAGATGCTGGACGGCGTGGAGATTGAGCTGGGTGTGGATTACCTGGCCCGCAAGGCGGAGCTGGACAAGCTGGCGGATCAGATCGTCTACACTGGCCCGGTGGACGCCTACTTTGATTACAAGCTGGGTGCTTTGCAGTACCGCAGCGTCCGCTTTGAGACGGAGGTGCTGGACACCGACAACTATCAGGGCAACGCCGTGGTGAACTACACCGACGCCGAGACACCCTACACCCGCATCATTGAGCACAAGCACTTTGAGTTTGGCACCCAGCCCAAGACCGTTATCAGCCGGGAGTACAGTGCGGAGTGGAAAAAGGGCGACGAGCCGTACTACCCCGTCAATGATGAGAAGAACGGCGCTTTGTATGCTGCCTACAAGCAGCTGGCCGACGCGGAGCCGGGAGTCCTCTTCGGCGGCCGCCTGGGCGAGTACAAATACTACGATATGGACAAGGTCATTGAGGCGGCACTGAGCGTCGCGGAGAAAGAGCTTGCCGAATAATTGCAATTGCGGTATACTAGAGCTACAAAACTGCACCGGTTCTCCGGTGAGAAGTGAGGGATAACATCATGAAAGTGATTCTGAAGCAGGACGTCAAGGGCATTGGCAAAAAGGACGAGATCCATGAGGTCTCCGACGGCTACGCCCGCAACTTTCTGTTCCCGCGCAAGCTGGCCGCTGTGGCCGACGCCAGCGCGGTGAATATTGCCCGCGGCAAGGAAGAGGCTGCGGACTTCCATGAGGCAGAGAACATGGCCGCTGCTCAGGCAGTGGCTGCGAAGATCAACGGCAAGACCGTGACGATCAAGGCCAAGGGCGGCGCTTCCGGCCGCCTGCACGGCAAGGTCACCGGCAAAGAAGTGGCGGCAGCCCTCTCCGAACTGGCCGGCACCGCCATTGATAAAAAGAAGATCGAGCTGGAAACCAAGGACATCAAGGACGCGGGCGTTTTCAACGCCAAAGTCCGCCTGCATGTCGGTGTGGTGGCTTCGTTCAAAATTCAAGTGGAAGTGGAGCAGGCCTGATCTGAAAAAGCCTGTCTGCGCCCCCTCACGGCAGGGGGCGCTTTTTGTAGTATGAGACCCAGAGGAAACGATCATGCCGAACGAACGACATTACTCCAATGAACTGAATCTGGAAAGCGTGGGCATCAATCTGCCCTACAACATGCAGGCCGAGCAGAGCGTGCTGGGCGCGGTGCTGCTCAAGCCGGAGACACTGACCGACCTGGTTGAGATCCTCCGGCCTGAGATGTTCTACACCCGGCAGAACGCCCAAATTTATTCGGAAATGCTGCGGCTGTTCACCAGCGACCAGACCATTGATTTCGTCACCCTGCTGGACGCGGTCATCTCAGACGGCGTGTTTCCCAGCGCGGACGAGGCGAAAGTCTACCTGACCGGCCTGGCCGAGACGGTGCCCAGCATCTCCAACGTGAAAGCCTACGCCCAGATCGTGCAGGAAAAATATCTGGTCCGCCAGCTCATGGGTGTGGCGAAAGATATCTTGCAGGATGCGGGCGACGAGCCGGACGCGGACCTGCTGCTGGAAAACGCCGAGCAGCGCATTTATGAGATCCGCTCCGGGCGGGACTCCAGCGCCCTGACGCCCCTTTCTTCCAGCATGGTGGAAACGCTGACCAATCTGCAGAAGATCAGCGGCCCGGATGCCGATAAGTACAAGGGCATCCCTACAGGCTTCCGCCTGCTGGACACCGTGCTCACCGGCCTTGGCCGCGGCGACCTGATTATTCTGGCTGCCCGCCCCGGTATGGGCAAGACCAGTTTTGCGCTGAACATTGCCACCCGTGTAGCTATGCAGCAGAAAGTACCGGTGGCCATCTTCAGCCTCGAAATGACCAAGGAGCAGCTGACCAACCGGATCCTCTCGGCGGAGGCCGGCATCGACAGCCAGGCGTTCCGCACCGGCGCCCTCCGGGCGGAGGACTGGGAGTACCTGGCCCTTGCCACCGAGAAGCTCCATGACGCGCCCATTTATATGGATGACACCTCGGGCATCACCATCACCGAGATGAAAGCCAAGATCCGCCGGGTGAACCAGGACCCCAGCCGCCCCAATGTGGGCCTCATCGTCATTGACTATCTGCAGCTGATGACCACGGGCCAGCGCACCGAGAACCGTGTACAGGAGATCAGCTCCATCACCCGAAACCTCAAGATCATGGCCAAAGAGATGAATGTGCCCATCATTGCGCTGAGCCAGCTGTCCCGTGCGGTGGAAAAGCAGGGCAACAACTCCTCCCACCGCCCCCAGCTGTCCGACCTGCGTGATTCCGGTTCCATCGAGCAGGACGCCGACTGCGTGCTGTTCCTCTACCGTGATTCCTATTACGCCAGCCAGAACCCGGACGGTGCCGAGGTGGACGCCGACACGGCCGAGTGCATCGTGGCCAAAAACCGCCACGGTGAGACCAGTACCGTGCCGCTGGGCTGGGATGGTGCCCACACCCGCTTTATGGATGTGGACTTCAAACGCTGATGAAACACGACGATTTTTCCGGCATTTTGCAGTGTGTCCGCGCGTTTTGCGAGGCTGAGGCGCTGCTGACGCCGTTGGCAGCCGGAAAGCCGCTGCACTTGGCCGCGGCGGTGTCCGGCGGGGCCGACAGCATGGCCCTGCTGCACCTGCTGCTGGCCTTACAGGCAGAGTCCGGCTTTGTGCTGAGTGTCTGCCATGTCAACCACGGCCTGCGGGGGGAGACGGCCGACCGTGACGAAGCTTTTGTACGGGAGGCCTGCACGGAGCTGGGCCTGCCGCTGCGGGTCTTCCGCCCGGCGGAGGTTGGCTTTACGGTGCCGCCCCATGCCGGGGAGGATTGGGCCCGCCGCCTCCGCTACGCCTGTTTTGAACAGCTGCGGCAGGAGGGGATAGACTGCATTGCGACGGCCCATACTGCAAGTGACCAGGCAGAGACGCTGCTGTTCCGGCTGGCCCGGGGCACCGGGCTGCACGGGGCAGGGGGCATCCGCCCCAAACGCCCCGGCTACTGCCGCCCTCTGCTGGGCCTGACCCGGGCAGAGACGGAGGCTGTCTGCACGGCCCGCGGGCAGCGCTGGGTGACGGACGAGACGAACACGGGGGATGACTACGCCCGCAACCGCCTGCGCCACGCCGCCCTCCCGGCTCTTGGCTCGGTCAACGAGGCGGCGGAGGAAAATCTGGCCCGCTTTTGCGAGAAAGCCGCCCGGGCAGACGCCTATTTTGCCCGGCAGGCGGCGACACTGCTGGAAGAGGCCGGGCAGCGGCTGCCCCCAAAGCTCCCCGCCGGGGCGCGGTACGCGCGGGAGGCCGGGGAGGGCGTCTGGGCGCTGGAGCCATTGCAAAAGGCCGACCCGCTCATCCTGGAAACCGCCCTCCACAGTCTGACGGCCCCGGTGCGGGACGCCGAGGAAAAATACATCCGCCTGCTGGCAGCGCTGGTGCGGCGCGGCAGCGGGGCGGTGCAGTTGACCGGAGAGATCCGGTTCCGCGCCGGGGAGGGGACATTCTGGCGGGAAAAAACGCCGGATGCCTGCCCGGAGAATACCGGATTTTATGAGCCGTTTTTCCCCACGGATGGGGCCGAATATCCCCTGCCCGGAGGCCAAAAGCTGAAAATCCGGGTGGTTCCGGCCCCATTTGAAGAAAAAATACAGGGTGTTCATAAAAAAGACTTAAAAAATCAAGCGGATTATGCTAAAATAACTACGTTGTATCCTGCTCTTGTTCTGCGCTGCCGTCAGCCGGGAGACCGTTTCCACCCGGCAGGCCGGGGCGTGGGCAAGGAGCTGCGCAAATGGATGAACGAGGCGGGGATCCCGCCCCGGCAGCGGGCTGGCCTGCCGCTTCTGGCAGCAGGCAGCGAGGTGCTTTGGGTCCACGGCACAGGCTTTGCCGCTGGCCTTGCCCCGGATACGGGCAGCACGCTGGTTTTGCAATTGGAACTGCAAACAATGGAGGAAGTAGAATCATGAGTATGCATGACGATATCAAGAACGTTCTGGTCTCCGAAGAAGAGCTCAAGGCCAAGGTGCGGGAGCTGGGCGCACAGATCAGCAGGGACTATGAGGGCAAAAACCTTGTTCTCGTTTCCATCCTGAAAGGCTCCGTGGTCTTTATGGCCGACCTGATGCGGGCGGTGAGCATCCCCTGCAGCATTGATTTTATGGTCGTGTCCAGCTACGGCGGCAGCAACACTACCAGCAGCGGCCTGGTCAAGATCATCAAAGACCTGGACGGCGACCTGTCCGGCAAGGACGTGCTGATCGTGGAGGACATTCTGGATACGGGCATCACCCTCTTCAACCTGGTGCCCATGCTCAAGATGCGCCACCCCAATTCCGTGAAGATCTGCACCATCCTGGACAAACCCAGCCGCCGCAAGGCTGATATCAAGCCGGATTACGAGGGTTTCCAGGTGCCGGATGAGTTCGTGGTGGGCTATGGCCTGGATTACGACGAAAAATACCGCAACCTGCCGTATATCGGCGTCCTCAAACCCTGCGTTTACGAGAAATAAAAACATTACCAGAACTGGAGTTGATCATTCTTGCAACCAAAAAGACCTCGTATTAACCCGCTGATCTTTGCGCTGGCATTGGCAGCGGTGCTGATGATCTGGTCGGTGTTCACCAGCGGCACGGGTATGTCCGGCGGCTCTACCATGAGCTACTCGACGGTGGTGCACTACTTTGAGCACAATCAGGTCACCAAATTCACCCTGGACCGCAACACCAGCGTCATTACCCTGACGCTGAAAGAGGGCGACCTTGACCTGCCGCAGGCTGCAGCTGCCTCCACGGCAGATTCCACCGGCGGCCTGCTGTCCGGGATGCTGTCGTCTTCGTCGGCGGATTCCACGGCCGCGGAGAAGAACTCGGACGGTACCGTGACGGTCCGCTACAAGCTGCCCTATGCCTACGTTTTCATTGAGAACGTGCAGAGTTATATTGATTCTTATGACGCGGCCAACCCCACGGCTCCCATGGAGTACGATTACACCTCCCTCAAGGAGACCATCCCCTGGATGGAGATTTTGTTCTATCTGGGGATGCTGGGCTGCACAGGTTTCCTGCTCTTCTCCATGATGCGCGGCGGCGGTGCCGGCGGCGGCATCATGAACGTGGGCAAAGCCAAGGTCAAGGACGAGCGGGAAAACAAAAAGACCGCTACCTTTGCCGATGTGGCGGGTGAAGACGAGGAGAAAGAAGAGCTCAAAGAGGTGGTCGAATTCCTCAAGAGCCCGGATAAATTCAACTCGCTGGGTGCCCGCATCCCCCACGGCGTGCTGCTGGTGGGCCCTCCGGGTACCGGTAAGACCCTGCTGGCCCGCGCCTGTGCCGGTGAGGCCGGCGTGCCGTTCTATTCCATTTCCGGCTCGGATTTCGTGGAGATGTACGTCGGTGTCGGTGCTTCCCGTGTGCGCGACCTGTTTGACAAGGCCAAGAAGACCATGCCCTGCATCATCTTTATTGATGAGATCGATGCGGTGGGCCGTCAGCGTGGTGCCGGCCTCGGCGGCGGCCACGACGAGCGCGAGCAGACCCTGAACCAGCTGCTGGTGGAGATGGATGGCTTTGAGGCCAACGATGGCGTCATCGTCATGGCCGCTACCAACCGTGCCGACATTCTGGATAAGGCTCTGCTTCGTCCCGGCCGCTTTGACCGTCAGGTCTATGTGGGCCTGCCCGATGTCAAGGGCCGTGAGGAGATCCTGAAAGTCCACACCAAGAATAAGCCACTGGCTCCGGATGTGTCCCTGAAAGTCATCGCGCAGCGCACCGCGGGCTTTGCGGGCGCTGACCTGGAAAACCTCGTCAACGAGGCTGCCCTGCTGGCTGCCCGCCGCAGCCGCAAGGCCATCACGATGGAGGACATCGAGG
>OGCN01000479.1_pt1 | contig 65245 bp, 45 predicted proteins | sample 1570181 | NCBI WGS metagenome assembly OGCN01 (sample SAMEA4370584, study PRJEB24528) | human gut metagenome | reverse complement strand
CTTCGTCACGCCGATGGTACTGCATATTGTGGGAGAGTAGGTAGTCGCCGTCTTATATGAGAGATCCTCGAGGTAGAGATACTTCGGGGATTTTTTGCGTTTATACACTTCCTTTATATTAAAATCTGATATATCTTTGTAGTAGTTATATATAAAAACGTTTTTATTATGGATACAATTATTCCTTATGCGTTGTTGTGTTTTACATCGTTTTTTACTCTTACAAATCCTTTAGGCACCATGCCTGTGTTTCTTACCATGACTAAAGGTTTGGATGAAAGTGAAAGAAGTCATATTGTGAAGCGCGCTACAATCATTTCTTTTCTAATTCTGATCAGTTTTACTTTCTGTGGTCAGTTCCTCTTCAAATTCTTTGGTATCTCTACAAACGGTTTTAGGATTGCTGCAGGCATTATTATTTTAAAGATAGGCTATGATATGCTTCAGGCAAGATATACGAATACAAAGCTAAAAGATGAGGAAATAAAGGCATATGCAAATGATATATCCATTACTCCATTGTCAATTCCTATGCTGTGTGGTCCTGGAGCTATAGCAAATGGGATTATTTTGATGGATGATGCAGATAATTGGGTCCTTAAAGTAACATTGGTCAGTGTAATCGCTATAGTATATATATTGACATATATAATTCTGAGACTATCTACCCGTCTGGTCAAGTTTATGGGAGAAACGGGTAATAATGTTATGATGCGATTAATGGGACTTATTCTGATGGTTATTGCTGTGGAATGTTTCGTAGGTGGAGTAAAACCGATATTGCTTGAAATAATACATAATCCGTCGTTATAATGCATAAAAAAGACCGGTCTTCAAACCAACTGTTGGGATTAAGACCGGTCTTTTACTTATTATAATATGTTATTATTTGTTTTCGTCAGAATGTTTCGGATAGTCGATGGTGTAATGCAATCCTCTACTTTCTTTTCTTTCCATTGCCTGGCGAGTTATAAGATATCCTACGTTAATCATATTTCTCAATTCGCATATTTCTCGTGAGGCCTTGACACGCTTGAACAGTCTTTCTGTCTCTTCATACAGGATATCAAGTCTGTTCCATGCTCTAACCAGACGTAGGTTGCTTCTTACTATACCGACGTAAGATTCCATTATCTGATTTACCTCGTTCATACTTTGTGTAATAAGGACTCTTTCTTCGGTACTGATTGTTCCTTCGTCGTTCCATTCAGGAATATCCTCATTAAATTCATATCTGTCTATTACACTCATTGCATGCTGTGCGGCTGCATCGGCATAAACTATTGCTTCAATCAGTGAGTTTGAAGCCAGACGGTTTCCTCCGTGCAGACCTGTACATGAACATTCGCCAATTGCATATAGACGGCGTATGCTTGACTGTCCGTCCAAATCGACTTTGATACCTCCGCAAAGATAGTGGGCAGCAGGAGCAACAGGTATATAATCTTTTGTGATATCTATACCCAGGCTCAAACATTTCTTATATATGTTAGGGAAATGTTTCTTAGTTTCCTCAGGGTCTTTGTGAGTTACGTCAAGATAAACATGATCCTCACCACGCTGTTTCATTTCGCTGTCTATTGCACGTGCCACTATATCGCGTGGTGCCAGTGACAGGCGAGGATCATATTTCTGCATGAATTCTTCTCCTGCAAGATTTCTGAGAACGCCTCCATATCCGCGCATAGCTTCAGTGATAAGGAAGCTAGGACGATCGCCCGGATGGAATAGTGCTGTAGGATGGAACTGTATGAATTCCATATCCTTTACGGCACCTTTTGCACGATATACCATTGCTATACCGTCGCCTGTGGCTACAAGTGGGTTTGTAGTGTGTCTATATACAGCCTCACATCCTCCTGTTGCCATTACAGTAACTTTAGAAAGGAAAGTATCCACTTCGCCTGTTTCTTCGTTCAGAATGTATGCTCCGAAACATTTTATACCAGGTGTGTGACGTGTAACAATTATACCGAGATGATGCTGAGTGATAAGCTCAACGGCATAGAAATTTGAGAATATAGTAATATTCGGATGCTGTTTTACTGCTTCAATCAGGCTGGTCTGGATTTCAGCTCCTGTATTATCCTTGTGGTGGAGGATTCTGAATTCGGAATGACCGCCTTCTTTGTGCAGGTCGAATTCTCCTTTATCATTTTTGTCGAAATCAACTCCCCACTTTATCAGTTCCTCTATCTGTTTAGGGGCGTTAGTAATGACTTTTTCTACAGCAGCAGGGTCGCTTATCCAGTCGCCTGCAACCATTGTGTCATGGATATGTTTTTCAAAGTTGTCAACTTTGAGATTTGTTACAGAAGCAATACCACCTTGTGCAAAATATGTATTGGCTTCTTCCAGTCCGGCTTTGCAAATCAATGCAACAGATCCTTTATGCGCCACTTTAAGCGCAAAACTCATTCCGGCAATACCAGAGCCGATAACGAGAAAATCGAATTTCCTAACCATAATAATTTCTATCTATATTGCAAAGCTACTAAAAAGTTATAACATAGTCCCATCATACGCTTATTTTATAAAACTTTTCATTCAAATAAATCATAAAAACAGATAAAGAAATTCTGTTTTAGTGGTTTATTAGTAAATTAATTTTTATCTTCACAGAAAATTACCGAGATTGTAGATAAATTCTTAAAGATATGGATAGGACGTTTAAGACCGAAGTGGGATGGTGGTATTGGATTTTGATTTCTATCACATCATTGCTTCTTTTCTTTTTCTTCTGGATGCATGACACATTGCTTGCCATTATTATGGCTGTATTGGTGATATATGAGATAGAGATGCTTATACATACCCAATATGTCATAACAGATGATGGCCTGTTAAAAGTTGAAACAGGACGTTTTGTGAAAAAATTTACTCTGCGTATTGACCAGATAGAATCAATAAGATTAGTACGTTCGATGATATTCTGGGCTCCGGCATTGTCGTTCCACAGATATGAGATAAAATATAACGGAAATAATAAAACCGTGAAGGTACAGGTCTCTCCACGAAACAAGGAAGCCTTTATCTCAAAACTTAAATCAATGAATGACAAGCTGATTATACTGGATAAACAATAACAAACTTTATACCTTATATACTATGGATTTTCAATTAGCTATAATTGGTGGAGGACCTGCCGGTTACTCTGCTGCCGAAGCTGCCGGTAAAGTCGGTTTGAGCGTTGTATTGTTCGAGAAGAATTCTTTGGGTGGTGTCTGCTTGAATGAAGGATGTATCCCTACAAAGACACTGTTATATTCTGCAAAGGTTCTTGACGGAGCCAGAAATGCTTCAAAATATGCCGTAAAAGCTGAAGGAGTATCTTTTGATCTTTCTAAAATAGTAAGCAGGAAACAGAAAGTGGTTCGTAAACTTGTATTGGGAATAAAGAACAAGATGAACGAATCGGGTGTAACTGTGGTTTCCGGTGAAGCCTATATTCAGGACAAGAATACGATAAAATGTGGTGATGACATATATAAATGTGAGAAATTAATATTGTGTACAGGCAGTAAAACATTCATACCTCCTATCAGTGGAATAGATAAAGTCTCATATTGGACACACAGAGAAGCACTCGACTGTAAAGAACTGCCGGAAAGTCTGGTTATAATTGGCGGGGGAGTGATCGGAATGGAATTCGCTTCTTATTTCTGCAGTCTTGGAGTAAAAGTTACAGTGATAGAAATGACTTCAGAAATTCTGGGAGGTATAGACAAGGAACTGGCATCACTTCTCAGAGCCGAATATACAAAAAAAGGCATTAGTTTCATGCTTGATGCCAAGGTGACAGAAATTTGCAATGCGGATTCGGGAAAAATCATTGTGAAATATCAGACAGCGGATGGTGATGGATGCGTAGAGTCCGAAAAATTACTTGTCAGTGCAGGACGTCATGCTTGTACCGAGGGTTACGGACTGGAAAATCTTTCCCTTGAATTTACTCCACAACATAGAATTATGGTCGATACAAAGACAATGATGACTTCTGTAGATGGAGTTTATGCATGCGGTGATATTACAGGATTCTCCATGCTTGCCCATACAGCTGTAAGAGAGGCAGAGGTCGCTGTAAATCATATATGTGGAACAGACGACAACATGAGTTATAAAGCTATTCCTGGAGTGGTATATACAAATCCTGAGGTGGCATCGGTAGGAATGACTGAAGAAATGGCCAAGATAGTAGGATTTGATTATAAGGTAGTAAAACTCCCAATGGCATATGCCGGAAGGTTTGTAGCCGAGAATGAAGGAGTGAACGGTGTATGCAAGATAATAACAGACTCAAAGAGTCATATAATTGGTGTGCATATTTTGGGAAATCCGGCATCGGAACTTATAGTGATAGCCGGTATGATGATAGAAGAAGGCAGAAAACTTGAGGATTTCAAGAAATATGTATTCCCACATCCTACTGTAGGTGAAATTTTCAGAGAGTTTTAATCTTTTAACTTCGTTGATTTTCAATTCTCGCTATATTTGTAAACGGTTTCTAGATACTGGTCAAACAGTATTTAAAAACCGTTTTAACTATATAACAATAAGACGAGATAAATATGAAAAGAACTATTTTCAGAACATTTTTATTATTAACTCTGCTTTTATTCTGTGTATCATCATATGCGCAAACAATATCTCACAGAATAGATTCACTTATCAACAACTCTTCATTTCTTAATACATCCGAAGTCGGAATTCTGGTGTATGACCTCACATCGAAACAGGAATTATACAGATATCAGGCAGAAAAACTGTACAGGCCTGCATCTGTTGAAAAGGTTATAACTTCCGTAACAGCCCTTTCAGTTTTGGGTAAGGATTATCAGATAAAGACGGGTCTGTCCTATTCGGGATATATCGAGGGCGATACACTATATGGCGATATATACGTGAAAGGTGATTTTGATCCTGAATTTATGCAGGAAGATATGGAAACCATGGTAGATGCCATAGCAAATATGGGAATACATGGTGTTAAAGGACGTCTGATAGGCGATGTGTCTATGATGGACTCGGTTTATTGGGGGCCGGGATGGGCATGGGATGATACTCCCGACACTTTTCAGCCATACCTTTCACCTCTGATGCTGAATCGTGGATGCATAAATGTCAGTATATCTCCGTCAGGCGGAAGTAAAGCTAATGTTGAGATAAAACCTGAGTCCGATTTTTATTCCATTGACAATAGGACATCACCGTCAGGCAGTTATGTAAGCGCCACCCGAAACTGGATGTATAATGACAATACCATAACGGTTTCAGGAAGTTCAAGACATAAGACAAGTACCTCAATGAATATTTTCAATACAAAGGGCTTCTTTATGCATACACTCCGTTTCCAGCTTCAGAGAAAAGGTGTGTTTATCCCACAAGACAGTGTGGCATATGAGAATACTCCGGCATACACTAAAGGTATAATAACCGTCTATAGGGATATTGATGAGGTTTTGAAACGTGCCCTTAAAGAAAGCGACAATCTTTCTGCCGAGGCACTTTTCTTCCATGCAACCAGAGAAATAAGCAATGGTAAGAAATATCTCAGCCATAAGGATGGACAAAATGCCATATACAAGTTTATGAAATCAGATATAGGGTTCGACAGTAGGAAATTCAGAATTGTAGATGGTTGCGGAGTATCTGACTACAATTATGTATCTCCGGAACTTATCATGGGATATCTGAAATACGCATTCAGTTCCCCGTTGATATTCCATCCGTTCTACGACAGTCTTCCTATAGCAGGAATTGACGGAACACTTCAATATAGAATGGGCAAAGGAAAAACATTCAGAAATGTCAGGGCCAAGACTGGTACATTGACTGGAGTATGTTCATTGGCTGGTTATGTCACTTCACCGGCAAAACACACCATTGCCTTTGTGATTATCAATCAGAATGTTCTGAAATACGTGTCTGCAAGAAAGTTTCAGGATGAAATTTGTAATATATTGGCGTCATATAATTAATATTTTTAGTAGCATGACGCTGTATTTTATGTTTAAAAAGTATGTATTTACATGATATTAAACATTTTTGCACATATTCTGTACTTTTTTGTGTGCGATAACGGGAATAATTTATTACTTTTGTGGAAATGATTTATTAAACAGTATTTATTAATTGTATTATTATGGTAAACTTTTCACTTGAAGGTAAGGTTGCTCTTGTAACAGGTGCATCTTACGGTATCGGTTTCGCAATTGCTTCTGCATTCGCTAAAGCCGGTGCAAAGATCGTTTTTAACGATATCAAACAAGAATTGGTTGATAAAGGTATCGCAGCTTACAAAGAACTTGGTATCGAAGCTCACGGTTACGTATGCGACGTTACTAACGAAGAAGCTGTAAATGCTTTGGTTGCACAGATTGAAAAAGAAGTAGGCGTTATCGATATTTTGGTTAACAATGCAGGTATCATCAAGCGTATTCCTATGACTGAGATGACAGCTGCAGAATTCCGTCAGGTAATCGATGTTGACCTTAACGCTCCATTCATCGTTTCTAAGGCAGTTATCCCTAGCATGATCAAGAAAGGTCACGGAAAGATTATCAACATCTGCTCTATGATGAGTGAACTTGGTCGTGAAACTGTTTCTGCATACGCAGCAGCTAAGGGTGGTCTTAAGATGCTTACTCGCAACATCGCTTCTGAATACGGTGAATTCAACATCCAGTGTAACGGTATCGGCCCGGGTTACATCGCTACTCCTCAGACAGCTCCTCTTCGCGAACGTCAGGCAGACGGCTCACGTCACCCATTCGATGCATTTATCATAGCTAAGACTCCTGCTGCTCGTTGGGGTAACCCAGAAGACTTGGCAGGTCCAGCTGTATTCTTGGCTTCAGATGCTTCTAACTTCGTAAACGGTCACGTATTGTACGTTGACGGTGGTATCTTGGCATACATCGGAAAGCAGCCTAAATAATTAATGGTCGCCAATAGAGAATAATATTATATGGGGTCCTGCCGGAATATTATTTTTCCGGTAGGACTTTTTTTGTATTAAACCTTTAAGAATAATCTTATAAATTAAGTATGAAAAAGTTATTTGTGTCTGCTGCGGTTGTTGCGCTTATGGCTTCATGTGCACAGGAGAAAGGCGTAACGGTATCAGTGTCAAATCCATTGAAAATAGACCGTGTGGAAGAAATTGTGGAAATTCCAGCCGATGATATACTTGGAAAACTGAAACTTGACGAAACTGCCGAGTTTGTAATTATCGACGAGAATAACACCGAGATACCATATCAGCTTACAGCCGACAACAAAATTATATTCCCGGCTACTGTAAAAGCCGAAGCTACTGCGTCATATAGCATCACTAAAGGACAGCCATCACATGTAAATACTCTGGTTTATGGCCGCCAGTATCCTGAGAGATTGGATGACATTGCATGGGAAAACGATAAGGCAGCTTATCGTGCGTATGGTCCGGCATTACAAATGACAGGTGAGAAGGCATATGGATACGATGTCTTTACAAAAAGTGTTTCAGAGCCGGTTGTTGAAGACCGTTATGCAATGGAGCTTGACAAGGATGCCAGAGCTATGATAAAGAAACTTCGCGAGGAAGGAAAGAAAGCAGAGGCAGACAGCTTGGCTAATGCCATATCATATCATATTGACCACGGAAACGGAATGGACTGCTATGCGGTAGGTCCTACACTCGGTGGAGGTACAGCTGCTTTGATGCCTGATTCTGTAATATCATATCCTTATTGCTATAAGAATTTTGAAATACTTGACAATGGTCCTCTCAGATTTACAGTAAAACTGGAATTCAATCCTCTTACTATCGACGGAGATACTACTGTGGTTGAAACACGTTTGATTCAGCTTGACAAAGGTTCACACCTTAATAAGACAACTGTAAGCTATACTTCTTTGAAGAAAGACTACCCTATAGGTGTAGGTCTGGTGTTGCATGAAGCACTTCCTGACAGATTTTCAATGAATCAGGAGGGAGGTTATATTGCATATGCCGATCCTACTACAAATGTAAATGCTGACAACGGAATAATATATGTAGGTGCGGTATTCCCTAATACGCTGGAAATGGCAAAGGTACAGCTCTTCGAAAAACCGGTTTCAGGAGCTATAGGTCATGTAATGGGTATCAATACATACCAGCCAGGTGATGAATTCGAATATTATTGGGGTTCTGCATGGAGCAAATGCGGATTTGATGATGAGAAATGGAATTCCTATCTTGAGGAATATGCCAAGAAAGTAAGAAATCCATTGACTGTTACTGTAAAGTAACAAATTACTATTTATAATGAAAACAAGCCATCATTACCGGTTTATAATACCAATGTAATGATGGCTTTATTTTTTCTATTCGAATACCTTAAACTCATATCCCTGTTCCATCAGCCATTCTATAGCCTTAGGCAGGGCATATCTGATATTCTCTTCCGATTTCAATGAATCGTGGAAAGTTATTATCGAGCCGTTTCGGGCATATTTCTTTACTTTCTGCAGTATTTGTTCGCCTGTAAACTTACGGTTATAGTCGCGTGTCACAAGGTCCCACATTATAATCTTATACCTTTTTTTCAGCTCGGCATACTGTTTTGGACTCATGTATCCGTGTGGAGGGCGGAACAGGTTCGTGTTCATCATCATTCTGCATGCCTTGTCCGTGTTTTCAAGATATGAGTTGATATCATAACTTAATCCACGTATGTGGTTGAATGTGTGATTCCCTATTCTGTGTCCTCTTTCCACTACCATACGGAATTCATCAGGATGTTTACGGATATTGTCTCCCACCATGAAGAAAGTAGCCTTTATTCCATATCTGTCGAGCACATCAAGTACCCACGGAGTAACTCTCGGTATTGGTCCGTCGTCGAATGTCAGATATACAGCTTTTTTGTCTTTATCCATTCGCCAGATGGCAGATGGATAAAGACATCTTATAAGTTGTGGAGGTTGTTCTATAAACATGTTTTTTAGTCCTTAGTTTCTGGTTCTTAGTTTTTAGAACCATACTTATATTGGTGTTCTAAAACTAATAACTGACAACTATTATCTATAAATCAGTTCTTTCCTACTTTTGTCTCGAGCAGAGAATAGAGCTCCTGGAATTTCTGATTGTAATGAACGGCAGTTTCACATACTTCACCAGTCTTTTCATCCTTTATTTTTTCCAGACTCTTGCATATCTCGTCAAGGCAATAAATGTTACGCAGACAGTTTTCATATGACAATGCAAAACGCGCATCATCAAGGCTCAGATACCATGCGATATACTGAACATTGTCGTTTGCTATCTGGTCAAGAATGTTTTCAGCTTTCTTATATTCCCCAAGGGTAATATAGTTGTCTGCCATTTCTTTCGAACCGCTGTAGATATAATCATGTCTTACGGTTGTACTAGGAATCACCTTTTCGCAGTAATCCAGAGCCTTTATAGCTTTGTCCTTCTTACCTTCCTTGATAAGCTGGGTACTTAGCTGTACGAACATACGGCGGTGAGTGTCGCACATACGCGAAACAGTTTCATCCAGATAAATGTCAGGATTTTCTATACCTCCGAACTTGAACTTGTTCATCAGATTATCATACATCTTTTCGCTGTCTATCGTTCTGCCCAAATTCTTGTTGTCGAAAGGAGTTATTCTGTAAGCAAGACCTTCCTGCAGGAAGTTGTTTGTCAGGTTCAGGTGATTGTCCGAACCTACAGTGATAGCCATGTATAGCGGTCTTTCCCAGTTAGTGTTGGCAAGCATTTCAAGCATCATCAGTTCACTCTTATACAATACCCTCTTACCTTTCAGTGACAAGTGCATGTAGTCAGGAATAGAGTCCGGAGTAAGCATTCCGGAACGTTTGATGGCTTCCTTGTCCAGCTTGATTACTATACTGTCTGTAGGAATCATTTGGAGTCCGTCCTTAGAGTTTCTCACCCAGTGTTCCAGAATATTCTTCAGTTCGTATGGGTTGTCGCCGAACTCGGCTTTAGCCTCTTCAGGATTCTGCTTGTAATAGTTGTTTATAGTCTGCATAGCTTCAGGGCGAACATAAACAGCCTCGTTATGTCCTGAAACGTAGTCGATACGATCCCAGTTGATAGGCACAGAAGGAGAGTCGTATGCAGGACGTTTCATCTGGTCGATATACCAGTCTGTCTGCAGATAACTTAGGTTACATACACGTACATCTGTACGGAAACCTTCAGTCTCCTGATTATACCACAATGGGAAAGTATCATTGTCACCATTAGTGAATATGATAGGGCATCCCTCTTCCTGAACAGTCTTCAGATAATTCTGTCCGAAATCGCGGCAAGTGTAACGTCCGCTGCGGTCGTGGTCGTCCCAAGTCTGGCTAACCATCTGCAGAGGAACGAGCAGACATAACACAGCTGTTATGGAAGCAGCAGTAGTCTCGTTCATCTTCTTGCGCAGATATTCAGTTATACCTGCCACTCCAAGACCAATCCATATTGCAAAAGCATAGAATGAACCGGCATATGCATAGTCGCGCTCGCGAGGCTGCAACGGAGTCTGGTTCAGATAAAGCACAATGGCAAGACCTGTCATGAAGAACAGGAAGAATACAATCCAGAACTGCTGTATTCCCTTGTCTCCTCTGTATGCCTGCCAGAATAAACCTATGAGTCCCAATATCAGAGGCAGACAGTAGAACACGTTGTGTCCTTTATTGTTTTTCAGGCTGTCAGGCAGGAATGTCTGGTCGCCCACAAGCATATTGTCTATGAACGGAATACCTGTAATCCAGTTGCCATGTTCTATTTCGCCCTGACCCTGTATGTCGTTCTGTCGTCCTGCAAAGTTCCACATGAAGTATCTCCAGTACATATAGTTCACCTGATATATAAAGAAGAACTTTATGTTTTCCCATTGAGTAGGAATCTTGACCATAATCGTTTCGCCACACTGGTCGTAAGGCACCTGTTTACCCTTTATTCCTCCTACCCATGATTCGTATTGCTGTGCATGTGCTTCGCTGTACATACGTGGGAACAGCATATTCTGTGCATACTTATATTCTGTTCTGTGACGTACTATTTCGTAGCTGTCCTTTTCGTCGGGAGTTTCCTTTTCCTTACGCTGATATACAGGAGCTCCTTCTTCCACATCGTAAACACATCCGCCGTCAACCTGTTTCAATGCAGGTTTTGAAGCATAAGTTTGTCCGTAAAACAAAGGTCGCGTACCATATTGCTCGCGTCCCAGATATTCACCAAGAGTAAAGATATCTTCAGGCGAATTCTGATCCATTGGAGTATTGGCCGACGAACGTATCACGATTACAGCGTATGAAGAATATCCCACTACAATCATCATCAGGGCCAGTAGTGAAGTGTTCAGTGTACGTGCGCTTACACGGAATTTATCGCTTAGGTCGGCAAACAGATAAGCTGCCAGAATACCAAGTACGATTATACCTATTATCACGCTGCTCCATCCGTGTCCGTAGAACGGAATACCGAGAAGTCCCAATGTAAGCAGGAATGATATATTCATCAGTTTGCGGCTGCGTACTGTATAGCTTTCGTAAACACCCCATATTAGCGATGCCGCCATAATTATGATATATACGATAAGTCCTGAATTGAAAGGCATTCCCAGGCTGTTGACAAACAACAGTTCGAACCATCCTCCAACTTTTACAATACCCGGTACGATACCGTACAGTACAGCGGCAATTATAACCATTGAACCGCAGAGAGCCAAAAGGCTTCCTTTCAGGTTAGCGTTAGGATTCTTCTTGTAGTAGTAAACCAGTACAATGGCCGGGATACACAGCAGGTTAAGCAAGTGTACACCAATCGAAAGTCCTGTAAGATAAGCAATCAGAATCAGCCATCGGTCGCTGTGAGGCTCGTCAGCGCGGTTTTCCCATTTCAGTATAAGCCAGAAAACCAGGGCTGTAAACAAGCTGGAATAAGCATAAACTTCACCTTCTACCGCACTGAACCAGAATGTATCACTCCAGGTATATGCCAAAGCACCAACAAGACCAGAGCCCATTATGGTAATCAGTTTGCCGGTGGTCATATCCTCTATATTCGGACATACCAGTTTTTTTGTAAGATGTGTTATACTCCAGAAAAGGAAAAGGATACATGCCGCACTCATCAGCGCACTCATTATATTGACCATCAGCGCCACTTGCGAAGGGTCTGAAGCGAACAGACTGAATAAATTTGCCGTAAGCATGAAGAAAGGTGCGCCAGGTGGGTGTCCTACTTCCAGTTTGTAACCGGTGGTGATAAATTCCGGGCAGTCCCAGAAACTGGCTGTTGGCTCAATAGTCATGCAGTAGGTGAAAGCCGCAATTGCGAAAGCAAGCCATCCAACCATGTTGTTAATCTTGTTGTACTGTTTCATGAATTATATATTTAATTTCATTTCATTGACCTGCAGGTCTGTTATTATCGTCAAAAACAAGCGCAAAGATAATAAAGAATTGATAATGATAACAGTATGACAATCTTAAAGTTTCTTTATAATAGGGTGTTGATACGTTTTAAAAAAATGAACTGTCATTCGGTTTAAAATGACAGTTCATTTTGATTCGAATGACAGTTCGTTTTCAAATATTCTTTTTCCGGTAGTTTTATGTTGGATATTTTTGTTAACTTACGGACCTGATTTGTGATGAAAATATGTTTGCGGATTCTGCAGAATTTTATAGTGAATTCTCATTAGAATTTTTTTTAATGCTATAATGGCTGAATTTATATTTTGTGGAAGCCTGGAAGCTTACAGTAGCGAAAATAAGTATATAGAATTAACAAGGTTTTTATTACTAAGAAACGGTATTATGAATATTAGAAGATTACTTTCAGGAATTACTTTTGGTATGATAATGGGATGTGTTAATGCATTTGAGTTCACTCCTGCAAATGTATCATCATATATAGCTTTAAAGAAACCGGGGAATATGTCTGTATATTATCCTCTGAAGATGAACAAATTGACAGATCAGAAATTTGCCTATCAGTTGGTTGGTGATTCTGAGATGCCTGTGCTTGTATATCAGAATATAACGGATAGTGGAAAAACCAGGCAGGTAGTGGTTTGGATAACAGCTCTTGAAGATGTATATTTTAATTTCGGGCAACAGTTGAAATCGAATTTTAGACATGATGATTGTCTGTTTTATATGCCTGGGTTTTGGTACAGGCGTAATCTGCGTTCACCAAAGGAAGCACCTTCATTTCATACTTACGACAGCTGGCTGGTTCGTGATGACCGTTTGAGCACTCCTATGACGGCTGTCTATGACGAGAAACACAATAAGTTTATTTCCGTAACACGTGTGGCAGACTTTGATTGCGATGCATTGACTACACATAATCAAGGTGAAATAATCCTTTCAGGAAAAACATCCATAGGTTATACAGGATTTGAAAATGTCAATGGAATGACTGCATTATCTTTTGGATTTCCATATAAGGAAGCGCCAAAAACATATATCCGTAAACTGACTTTGGCACCTTATGTACAGGCTTTCCAATTGCTGAAGAAAGGAGAAAGCATAGAATTGAAATGGGAGATTAATGAAAGCCGCGCAGACGACTTCTCCGATTGTGTCAGAAAAACTTGGGAGTATAGTTATGATTTATACAGGCCTACACCGGTAGAAACTCCTTATACGGACAAAATAATGAAGGATGTATTGAGTAATTTCTTTGTAGAAAGTTATGTGGATAATGCAACTGTAAAATATTTCTCCGGCGTAGAATTGCGTACAGACGATTGTGGAAAGAATGATGTTGCTGAGGTAGGTTTCGTGGGACGTACACTGTTAAATGCGTTCAATGCTCTGGAGTATGGTGAGGAGAAAGAACGTACTGAACTGGTTGATATGGCTAACAGTATTTTCGATTCATATTTGCAAAAGGGCTTTTCTAAAAACGGCTTTTTTAATGAGGTGGTACATTTTAAACGCAACTCCATAGAAAAAAATCATAGCATACGTCGTCAGTCGGAAGGTATGTATGCTGTTTTGTATTATTTGGATTATGAGAAGAAGAACGGACGTAATCATCCGGAATGGGAGATGCATATGCGGAAAATGCTTGATAACTTTTTATTGTTACAGAATAAGGATGGAAGTTTTCCACGCAAATTTAAGGATGATTTGTCCATAGTAGATAAGTCGGGAGGAAGTACGCCTTCGGCAACTCTTCCTTTGGTTATGGCTTATAGATATTTTAGAGACAGGCGTTATCTGGAAGCGGCAAAACGCTCTGTGTCATATCTGGACAAGGAATTGATATCCAAGTCTGATTATTTCTCATCTACACTTGATGCCAATTGCGAGGATAAAGAGTCTTCGCTATACGCCTCTACTGCTGCTTATTATCTGGCATTGGTCACAAGAGGTCATGAACGTGAATATTATGCTGAACTTTCCAGAAAAGCTGCATATTTTGCATTGTCTTGGTATTATACTTGGGATGTGCCGTTTGCCAAAGGTCAGATGCTGGGCGATGTAGGTTTGAAAACACGTGGTTGGGGAAATGTGTCTGTCGAGAATAACCATATAGATGTGTTTGTGTTCGATTTTGTTGATGTACTTCGCTGGTTGTCAAAAGAGTTTGATGAAAAGCGGTTTGCAGAGTTTTCGGAGGTTATAACTTCCTCTATGCGTCAGCTTTTGCCGCATGAGGGACACATGTGCGGCATTGCAAAAACAGGATTTTATCCAGAGGTCGTGCAACATACCAACTGGGACTACGGTAAAAACGGAAAAGGATATTATAATGATATTTTCGCTCCTGGATGGGTTGTGGCATCATTATGGGAAATGTTGTCGCCAGGTAGGGCTGAAGGCTTTATAAATGCCAGATATAGATAGTATATTTTTTGACGATCATTTTATATAAAAAGCGCAATTAACATAGTTGCGCTTTTTTATTTATTTAAAACACAGATGTGTCATAACTTCTGCCTTGAAGGAATGAGTTTACTTCTGCATCGGCACCATTAACGTCTTCGTTGTTACTTGAATTTAATATTGAACTTTCAACATATAGCTCATATATCTCACATTCAGGTTTTAAGTACACTTGTTTTTCATCAATGATTGAATCTTCTTTTTTTAACATGGTTCTAAAGTTATTATATTATTAATATTTTTCTTTATAATAACTCTTTTGTAATATAAATAGTCCATTATGATTTGCTTTAATTTTATATTTGTACTAGGAATTATAGAATGAAAAAGGACCGTTATCCCTGCAATGCCGGGAAACAGTCCTTTTCCTACTACAACATAAATATTATTATCCCATTTTACCTGTCAGGTATGCACGAGTACGTTCATCATTAGGATTGGTAAACATCTTCTGTGTTTCATCGTATTCAATCAGTTCGCCAAGGAACATGAACATTGAGCGGTCTGAGATACGTTTTGCCTGCGACATATTGTGTGTCACGATAAGGATAGTCACTTCCTTCTTCAGTTCGATAAGAAGCTCCTCGATGTGTTTTGTAGCGATAGGGTCAAGAGCAGAAGTAGGCTCGTCCATAAGCAGAATGTCCGGTTGCAATGCCAGTGAACGTGCGATGCACAGACGTTGCTGCTGACCTCCCGAAAGGAAAGTACCACGTTTTGTGAGTGAGTCTTTCACTTCGTCCCAAAGCATTACGTTGCGGAGGTTGCGTTCCACTATCTCGTCTTTCTTGCTCTTAGGAAGTTTTATACCGTTAAGTATATATCCTGCAAGTACGTTATCGTAGATGTTCATTGTAGGGAACGGATTAGGACGCTGGAACACCATACCGATGCGGCGGCGTTCTTCCGTAGGGTCCATTTCGAGAACGTTTTCTCCGTTAAGCAATATCTTGCCTGTAACGTTGATATTCTTGTAAAGCTCGTGCATACGGTTTACTGCACGCAGCAATGTACTCTTACCGCAGCCTGAAGGTCCCATGATGGCTGTGATAGTATTTTTCTCAACATCGGCACTTACATTCTTTACTGCAAGTATATTTCCTGTATATGATATTGATACGTTCTGTATTTGAAGGATAGGATCTTTTATATTTTCCATTTCTTTGCAATTCTTTTAGCTAATAAGTTTAAACATAATACGAAGGTGAGCAGGAATAACGATGCTCCCCAAATGAGGCTTTGGAGGTTAGGGTCGTTGAAGAATTCCCAGATAAGCAATGGTACTGCCGACATCGGGCGTGCCATATTCCAGCTTATTGCTGCGCCTCCAAGTGCTGTAAACATGAGTGGTGCTGTTTCGCCGACCACACGCGAGATGGCAAGCAGGATACCTGTGAATATACTTCCGAATGCCGATGGAACCATGACCTGAAGCATTACTCTCCAGTAGCTTCCTCCAAGTGCAAGACCTGCTTCCTTGAGTGTTTCCGGAAGAATTTTCATTGTCTCTTCTGTGGAACGGATGATGAGTGGAAGCATCATTATGAACAGTGCCACACTTCCGGCGAAAGCCGAATATCCTTTCATCGGAACGACTACCCAGATGTATGTGATGATACCGATGATGATGGACGGTGTTCCCTGAAGAAGGTCGGTAAGGTAACTTACTATTGTAGCGAACCAGTTTCCTCTGTACTCAGAAAGGCAGATACCGCAGAAAATCCCTACAGGAATGGCTACTATGGCAGCCAGGAAAAGCATAAGGAAAGTTCCCACTATACCGTTGGCTATACCTCCCGGAATTGTTTCGCCTGCCTCCATAGCCTGCATTGCCTTATAGGCATTCGGTGTGGCTTCTGTGATAAATGACCATCCCAACTGTTCCCAACCTTTTATGAACACTTCTCCGAGGATGGCAAGCAACGGTATCGCTGTCAGACCGGAAAGTATGCATACGGTCCAGAACAGGAGTCCGTTCTTGAATTTTCGTATCTGTAGTTTATTGTCTTTTACTATCATATTCTTCTGATTGATGAATTGTTATACGTGCTGGGCGCGGCGTATCAATATCTTTCCTATCATGTTTATTATTGCCGTAATGAGGAACAGCAGCAGTCCGATTGCGATAAGTGATGAAAGTTTCAATCCGTCAGCCTCACCAAACTGGTTGGCAATGATACTTGCCATGGTGTTTCCTGTAGTTCTCAGTGTCTCAGGCATCTGGTTTGTGTTACCGATAAGCATTGTCACTGTCATAGTTTCACCCAATGCACGTCCGATGGCAAGGATGTATGCCGAGAAGATACCTGAACCTGCCATAGGGAATACTACTCTGCGGATTACTTCGGCACGTGTGGCTCCCATTGCGTATGCTCCTTCTTTCAGGTCGGAAGGAACCATCTTGATGAACTCTGCACTCAGTGATGCAGCGTATGGTACAATCATTATGGCCAGTACGAATGCCGCTGTAAGAATACCAGAACCCTGCGGAGAAAGGTTAAGATGCATAAATACACTACGAAGGGCATAGAATCCCCATAGACCATATATGATAGACGGGATACCTGCAAGCAAATCTACTACGGTACTCAATATGGTTGCTATTTTCTTTCCCTTGAAATATTCGCCGGTAAATAGTGCTACAGGAAGCGAGAATGGAATACACATGAGCAGTGCAAGCAGTGTGGTGAGAAGTGTACCTGTTATGAACGGCAGCGCACCGTATTTCTCTTTTCCGGCTGTAGTTACCCAATCGTCAGAGAAAATGAAATTCCAGAAACCGAATTCCTTGAATGCTCCTGAAGCATCATTCACCAAAGAGAATACAATTCCAACACCGATAACCGGTATTATTATTGCCGATATTATGAGTAATGCCCTGAATATCTTGTCTTGCATGTTGATTTGTTTTTTAGTTAGGCTTTAATAAGTTTACAAAGTTGGCATGGCATATTGCCTTGCCAACTTGTTTTCAAAACTTAATTATTTTATTTTAGGATAGCCTGTCCGTCGAAAGTAACTTCTTTCAAGTTCTGGAGGCTCTTTTCGATTGCGCTCTGTGGCAGTGGAGCGTAGTGTACAGTTTCAGTAGTTTTCTGAACATCAGCACTCAACATGTACTGAAGCATGTCAAGAGTAGCTTTAGCCTGTTCGATAGTACGATCTGAATAGTTCTGTTCTTTGTAGATAATCAACCAAGTGAAACAGCTGATAGGATATGCACCTGCAGCGTCAGCATTTGTGATTGAGCAGCGAGTGTCTTGTGGAATTTCGCCTGCAGCTGCAGCAGAAATACTTTCTGTAGATGGAGTAACCAGTTCGCCACGTACATTCATAACGCTTGCGTATGGTATTTTCTGTGCGAAAGCATATTCAGAACCGATATAACCAATTGAGTATGGAGTCTGACGGATGATACCTGCTACACCCGGATTACCTTTGGCAGCCTGACCAACTTTGAAATCAACAGTCTTACCGCAGCCGAAGTTGTTTTTCCAGTCTTCACTAACTTTGCTCAAATAGTCAGTGAATACGAAAGTAGTACCACTACCGTCTGAACGATATGCTGGGATGATATCCTTTTCAGGAAGTTTTGTGTCAGGGTTCAATTTCTGAAGACGTTCGTCGTTCCATTTTGTGATTTTACCGGCGAAGATGTCAGCTATTACATCACCTGAAAGGTTTAAGGCTGTAACTTCAGGAAGGTTGTATGCCAATACCACGGCACCCATACAAGTCGGGATGTGTACCACCGGTTTCATTTCGCTCATTTCCTTGTCTGAAAGGAATGCGTCGCTACCTGCAAAGTCTACGATACCGTCTTTAAGGTTACGGACACCGCCGCCACTGCCGATACCTCCGTATGATACTTTATTGTTGCCTGTTGTTCCGTAAGAGTCAAATGACATAGTGTAGAAAGGAAGTGGGAATGTTGCTCCGGCACCTGTAAGTTCTACTCCGTTTGATTTCTGTCCGCCGCAAGAAGAAACTATTGCTGCAAACACACCTGCAATGAGTGATAAATAAATCTTTTTCATACCTTAAAAATTAATATTCTGTTGTTTTATAGTTGTTTAATTATTGTTCGGACACTGTCCGAATATTTCTTATTAGAGAGCGAATGAAGCGTTTAAGTATGCGTATGTAAGGTTCTTCGTTCCGTCTGCCTTAGGTGCCCATATTCTGAAGTTAGGAGATAGCTTTACATATTTGCCCAACTTGAATTCTACACCAGCCATACCAGCCATTCCGTCTTTAGCGCTGTCCCATGAGTCTTTTGATGTGAGATAGTCCCAGCGTCCGTATATGTTGATTTTCTTTGTAAGGTTTATTGTTGTGTAAACAGAAGCACCACTCTTGTCGTTGCCATTGGCAAACTTGGTGTTCTTCATCCAGTTGTATTCTGCTCCAAGAGAGAATGCAGAGTTTTTATATCCTGCAAAGAATGCGAGGTTTGTAGTTCCTTTTACATCGTCTTTGTTCTGTGCTGCATCTTTTATGCTCTGTCCGGCTTCGTTGTATGAACCGTATGCACGTACCATAAATCCTTTTACCGGAGTGAGTGTCAAGCCGGCACCGTACTGGAGACCGTCGTCCACCTGTACTTTTTTGTAGCCTTCACCATTTGCTACTATTACGTCGGCAGAAAAAATATCGCAAAATTTGTATGCTGCAGATACAGCGAGGTCGGCGCTGCTACCGAATTTATATTCATCCTGGAATGATTTCATAACGTAGCGTTTGCCCCAGAAATCTTCCTGAGTCTTGAACTGTGTGGTGCTTATCAAACCTCCGTTCAATGTCAGTCCTTCGTGTTTCCATGAAACCATTGCGTTTTTGATAAAGCCTACTCTCTGTATGTCGTCAACGTCGTCTGACTGGTCGAAGTCCATAACCGCCTTTATCAAGAGATTGTGAGGTAATTTATACTGGTAGCCAATGTAGGCTCTGTCCAAATTAAAACCTCTGTCGTTGTTCACAGTTCCGAATCCTGAATGCAAATCAGAATAGATAGTAATGATTGCACTTCCTTTTTTCTCTTCTTTCTTTTCCTTTGCAAATGTCAGTGTTGGTATTGCAAGTGTCAACATCACACTTAGTAAAATCTTTCTCATGTTTATAGCTTGCTTAATTTTCACGACGCAAAAATGACTGTTTGGTGTTACAAACATGTTACAATTGCTTAACATTAATATTAATCTGGTTTTATCTTCTGAATGTATATATCTAATAATTAGTTTATTAAACACAAATGTAGCATATGTTACAAAAATGTTACATGAAATATGGCTTTATTTCTAATATGTATATAATGAGAAAAGGGCAAATATCCATAGAATAATTGGTGATTTTACCAATATAGGATATTTGCCCTTTTTATCGGAATGTATATTTGCAAACATTTTTAAAACAGTTTGCAAACATCGTTCAATACTACTTTATAATGAACTTGTAGTTTCCCTCAAGTTTCTTTTGTGTGTCAATTAATACGATACGGTATATCTGCTTTCCCCATACGTTTGAGAGTCGTGTATCAGGAAGTTCTATAGTCTCAAGCGTAGCCTTGAAGTTTGTAGGATATTCCAGGGTGGCATGTTCGTCGCCCACTTTTATACTTATTTCACCGGCTTTGCTTATATCAATATCTCCCCAAACGAGGAAGTTCACCTGATTGGCAGCCTTGGTTTCTTTCAGTGAGAACTTGTCGGTTATCACAAGACGTTTGTTTTCTAATTTATATGAACGAGTCCAGCTGTTTACCGCTGCTTCTTCAGGGTATGCTGTAGAAATATCGGCAGAGAAGAAACGCTGTTTTTCCTTGCATACTACATTCGTTGCCTTGTATTCCTGTCCGAAGCGTTGTGGAACACCGTTTATCATAGGCAGATTATGGTAGTTGCTCTGCATAGTCCAGATGGAGTATCTCTCGCTACTGAATGTCTGTCGTGTGTATGTTCCTACTCCTGCATCTATTAGCATAGGAGTATTATTGATGTAGAGTGAGAATGTTCCTGCATCGTTATGATTATGGCTCTCGTTGTTGAAACCTCCCTTTGTGGCAAGGAACCATCCTGAGTTGTTTGTCAGATAGCAGAATTCCGTTTCCGGATACCATGTACATGCAGGAACGTTATGTGCAGGTTTAGTCTGCTCCAGTTCCTTATTCAGTAATACACATTGTAATGTACGGAAAGCATCATTGCCAAGAGGAATTGTAGGACGTTTGCCCTTGAGCAGATATGCTGCGAACTGCATCATCTCTTCGCTGCCTACTGCACGTCCGTATCGGTAAATCAATGGAGTATCGCCGCCACCTTTTGCCGAAGCGTCAGCAAAGTTTACTACCCAACCGTCGCCAACGTACGAACGGCTGATATATTCTCCCATACGGCGTATCATAGGATTATTGAACAGGGATACTTTTCCGTTAGTTCCGTCAGAAAGAATTTGGAGATAGTCGTACATCTTTCCCGCAGCATGTCCCCAGTATGAAGTGCCTTCCTCGCATGCGCCGTCTGATTTCACGAAATTGATGAATTTATCAACAGACTGCATTGTACGCCATACCGCATCGGTAAGTTTGTCGCGGTCATTTTCAAGAAGGAGATAGCACTGAAGTACATTAGAGTTACACCAAGGATTCCAGTTGTTTATGATTTCTCCAGGTTTCCAGTAGAAAGCCATCCACCATTCGCGGTCGTTTTCCATGTAAGGGTCAAGAATACGTTCCTGAAGCTCATGGCGCAGACGAAGTGATATAACAGGATCAGCCTTGTCGAATGTATCGTGGAAGAAATAATATACCCATGCCAGCATAGAACCGTAGTTACCGGAACCAAGGTCAATGATTTGCTCGCGCCAGTCAGGCATTGAGCGTTTGGTGCTTTGTCTTGGCAGGTGTGCCGACAGAACCCATGAAGTCATTTCGCAGCTGAAGACTACACCGTTTATAAGTTGGTCGATAAAACGTCCTTTCCCTTCGGCAAGTTCGGCCATCATAAGTACGTTTATGGCTTTGCGGTTTGCTTCGTATGGATTCTGCATAATGTTTCTTTCGCCGCTACGTTCGTATTCCAGATAGTCTGTAGCGCGGATTACCTGCCATTTGTAGTCAAGCATCTTCTCTCCGGCGTTGATAAGAGTTTGTCTGTCTTCGTCATTAAGCAGAGAGTTCCAGCCTTCACGGTCGGAGTATGCCGGATATGGTACCCAGGCACCGTTCATTACCAAAGCTTCCTTTAGCTGTTCTTTGGTTACAGAGTTTTGCAGCAGATTTCTTTCGGTATATGCAAACATAGCTGTCGTGAATAGCAACATACAGCATATAGTCCACATACGAAGTAAAGAGTGATTCTTCATTGTTGATAAAATTAATTAGATTATAGTATTTGATGCAAAGATAACAAATTAGGGTATAAATAAAAATAAAGACCGCAGAAACGGATGCTTCTGCAGTCTTTAAATGAGGTAGATAATGTTTTTTATTTTGCTATTATAAGATAATAGTTTTTCTTTCCACGCTGTACGAGAAGATATTTACCGTCAAGCAGATCTTCGCTTGTGATAGTCTGGTCGAATGCAGCAAGTTTCTCTTTGTTCAAAGAAACGCCACCGCCCTGTACCATCTTTCTCATTTCGCCTTTTGAAGGGAAGATGTTTGTCTTTTCAGCAAACAGGTCAACAGCCTTTATTCCGGCTTCGATATCTGATTTGGCAACTTCGAACTGTGGAACACCTTCGAATACTGAAAGAAGAGTATCTTCGTCAAGTTTCTTCAGAGCTTCTGAAGTTGCATTGCCGAACAGGATTCCTGATGCTTCGACTGCAGCGTTGTAGTCTTCCTCAGAGTGAACCATGATAGTAACTTCCTTGGCAAGACGTTTCTGAAGAACGCGCAAGTGAGGAGCTGCCTCATGTTCAGCTATCAGGCTGTCGATTTCTTCTTTTGATATTGAAGTGAAAATCTTGATATATTTCTTAGCGTCTTCATCGCTAACGTTGAGCCAGAACTGATAGAATTTATATGGAGATGTATATCGAGGATCCAACCATATATTTCCTGATTCTGTCTTACCGAACTTACCACCGTCGGCTTTTGTTATAAGCGGACATGTAAGTGCGTAAACCTCACCACCGTTTGTACGGCGAATCAGTTCGGCACCTGTGGTGATGTTACCCCACTGGTCGGAACCGCCCAACTGAAGTTTACAGTTCTTGGTTTCATACAGATGCAGGAAGTCATATCCTTGCAACAACTGATAAGTAAATTCAGTGAATGAAAGTCCGTCGCGTGCTTCCCCGTTAAGACGTTTCTGTACAGAATCTTTTGCCATCATGTAGTTTACGGTGATGTGCTTTCCTACTGTACGTGCGAAGTCGAGGAATGAGAAGTCTTTCATCCAGTCATAGTTGTTTACCAGTTCTGCCTTGTTTGGGGCGTCCGATTCGAAATCGAGGAATTTGCCCAACTGCTTCTTGATACACTCCTGATTATGGCGCAATGTCTCTTCATCCAGCAGGTTACGTTCCTGTGATTTTCCGGATGGGTCGCCAATCATACCTGTAGCACCACCTACAAGAGCCAACGGCTTGTGGCCGCAACGCTGGAAATGTCTTAACATCATAACGCCGCATAAGTGACCGATGTGCAAAGAGTCTGCAGTAGGGTCAATACCGAGGTAAGCTGTTACCATTTCTTTTTCAAGTAGTTCTTCTGTGCCTGGCATCATGGTGTGTACCATTCCGCGCCATCTTAATTCTTCTACAAAGTTCATCGAATGAAATTCTTAGTTTAACATATAAAATTTTTGGTTTAACTTCGTTTACCGTTAGTTGTTGATGGCAAAATTACGACACTTTATCTGAATAACCAATTTTTATCTATTAAAAAAGAGACGTTTAGCATTTTCTGATGCGATGTCCTGTATTTTATCGCTCGGAATGTCAAGCGTTTCTGCTGCATTTCTGATTATTTCTGTGATGTTTCCTGTGTACTCGTCAGTTTCAAACAGAAGTTTGTCAAGAGGTATTATTTTTATCGATTCGGCGTTGTATAACTTTCCGAAAGACAGGTAGAATCCGTTGCTTGTATATTGTAATGCCTGCTCCGGTTTTCCACGGAAACCATGTATAATCCAAGGCTGTTTTGGCCTTATGGATTTTCGGAGTCTTATTATTTCGTTAGATGTCTTTACGGAGTGTATTATAAGGGGGAGTTTTAGTTCTTCCGATAAGGTTATACAGTTGCAGAAAGCTTCATTCTGAATATTCATATCTGTATTGCACAGTTTGTCTGTTCCGCATTCGCCTATTGCAATTACGCGCTTGTCGTTTATTGCAGTTTGTTTTATCCATTCAGTCTGTTGCTCTATATCGTCTGCAGTGACATACCACGGATGGATACCTATCGAAATATGTTTTGCCGATATGAAATCTACGGTATCCTTGTCTTTCATGCAAAAACTGTTTATTTTATATTCATGCATGGAATAGGCATTGTGTGAATGGATATCTATAATCATGATAGTTGGATATAATATTAGGGTACCGGATCATATCCTGAACCACCCCACGGATGGCATCGCAAGATCCTTCTTATTGTGAGGTACAAACCTTTTACAGGGCCGTGCTTTTTCAGAGCTTCGATGGCATATTGTGAGCATGTTGGGGTGAACCTGCATGACGGAGGTGTGAATGGCGATATGCAATTTCTGTAGAAATAGACCGGAATCAGGAGTATGTATGTCAATATAAGTTTGATGGTTTTCATCTTTCAGACAAGCTTCTCGGCAGTGAGTTGTAGCAGTTTTATTACTTTGCTTTCTATTTCAGACGAGTCGTACAGCTCATTTCCAAGCCAGATGAAGGCTATTGCGGCTTTCTTGTTTTCCTTTTCCAGAAAGTCTTTCAGTATAAATTTGTTTTTCCTGTATGCCTCTCTTATCTGCCTCTTGACACGGTTTCTTTTTACGGCTCTTTTGAATTTCTTTTTAGGTACACTTATCAGAAGTGAAATTGTGGGAAGCGATTCTTCCTCTACAGGCATATAGACTATTCTGAGCGGGAATGCAGGCAGAGACTTGCTTCCGCCTGAAAACAGCTTTTCTATTATTATCTTGCTGTTCAGTCTCTCTTCCTTCTGTAGTGTGAATATTTTCTTCTCGCTCATTAATCTTTATTTTATAGTTAAAAAACAAATCGGGAGTTCCGCACCGCAAAGTTAAAAACTTTCCCGATACAAAACTCCCGATTATGGGTGATATTTGTTCTTTTATTACTTATTATGTTCGCGAATGAAAGAATCAAGTGCAGCAGGCATTGATGGAGCTGTTGCAGATGGAGCTTCAAGATCCAGACGCAATCCTGCATCTTTCACAGCTTTGGCTGTTGTAGGTCCGAAGCATCCTATAGCGATATCTTTCTGTTCGAAGTCAGGGAAGTTCTTCATTAACGACTGTATTCCCGCAGGGCTGAAGAAAACCAACATGTCGTAATCGAAGCTTTCTTCAGGTGTGAAGTCATTGCTTACTGTACGATACATAACAGCTTCAGTGTGCTGTATCTTATGCTTGTCGAGCAAATCTTTTACCTCATCGTTGTGAACATCCGACATAGGGATAAAATACTTCTCTGTATTGTGTTTGATGATTGTAGGAAGCAAGTCTGCAAACTTTCCGCTTGGTCCGAAGAATACTTTGCGTTTTCTGTACTGTACATATTTCTGTATGTAGAGTGCTATAGCTTCTGATGTACAGAAATACTTCATTGTTTCCGGTATCGTAACACGCAAATCCACACAAAGATTAAAGAAGTGGTCTATTGCATGGCGTGATGTGAACACGATAGCTGTATGGTCCAAGATAGAAACTTTCTGCTGTCTGAATTCCTTTGCAGTCAGGCTCTCTACTTTTATAAACGGGCGAAAATCTATCTTCACTCCGTATTTCTCAGCAATGTCAAAATAAGGAGACTTCTCTGTTGTCGGTTTTGGCTGAGAAACAAGAACTTTCTTTATCTTCAATGCTTTAAATTTTTAATATCAATATGCTGTTAATTAATTCTATACCTTTCCACAGAAACAGGTCGGGTATTATTTCGAGGGTGCAAAAGTACAAAATTAAATGTAAAACGCCATGAAAACCTCTGAAAAAGTACCTAAAACACTTGTAAAATAACAATATTTTACTTATAAAGATGATAATTAGTATGATTTTCGCGGAAAAATGAAATTCCGAGTCAAGAAATACGATGTAAAGCGCAGTGATAAAAAGTATAAATCCCAGTGCGGCAATTATGTTAAAAACGGCTTCAATCCATAATTTGTTTTTCTCTTTTTCGAAGAAAACCCAGTTTATGAAAGAATATATAAACCATTTGATTATCAGATATGATATTAATACTCCTATGTATATTCCCAACATTACAGTATGCTTTGTCTTGAAAAAGAAATCAGGATCGGAGTATGAATAGTAATGATAAATAAGCAAGCCTCCCATTATACATGACACACCACACAGCAGTACAGTAGGAATGTTGGATGTGGAGTTGTAGCTGTCGTCGAATATATTGGTCCTTTCTGATGAAGTGGAAAAGCAGTTGCGTAATATTCTGATAATTCCTTTTTTCTCGTTTTGAAGGGCTATGACAATGAGGAGAAGACCTGACACTATGGCAAGCATGACGTTACTGTCCGAAACCAATTTGTAAGGCATTGCCTCACCTTGCATACCGCTGTCTGGCGGTACTGAGATTTCTTCGGTTTCAGGTTTTACGCATACACTGTCGTTGAATAATTTCCACTCATTCATATCTGCTATCTGTATAAATGCTTATATAGCCGCAAATTTACGAAATTCTTTGTTCCATATCGGTATTGTATATAATAAATCTACTGCCTCTTCCGGAGTATTTGCCACTTCCCACAGTTTTACATGTTCCGGTCTCATAAAGTTTTCTTCAATGGCTTTTTCAAGCATATTGAGTAGGGGGGTGAAATATCCGTTTATGTTCAGAACTACTATAGGCTTGAGATACAGCCCAAGCTGCTTCCATGTGATTATTTCCAGCAGTTCCTCCAGTGTGCCGCATCCTCCCGGTAGTGTGATTACTGCATCACTCATTTCGGCCATGAGGCTTTTTCTTTCGTGCATTGTCTCGGTTTCAACGGTCTGTGTCAGTCCTGTATGGTTCCAGCCTTGCTCTACCATGAAGTGTGGAATAACTCCTGTCACTTTTCCTCCTGCTTCAAGAGCTGAATCCGATACGGCTGCCATTAGTCCCTGACATCCGGCTCCGTTTATTACATTTATACCTTTTTCTGCCAGCAGTTTACCTAATTGTCTTGCTGCTTCGAAGTAAGCCTCGTCTATCTTTGTGCTTGATGCGCAATAAACGCATACTGATTTTATATTTTCCAAGTCTTTAATTTTAGTTGTTAGTTTTTAGTTGTTAGAAGATAACAGCGAATGACATTGTAACCTGTCAATACAAAAAAATGAAGAATGAAGACACTATGTGCCATTCATTCTTCATTTTATATCTTATTGGATTATAGTCCGAAAGCTTCTTTTACTTTGTCAACATAATCCAGTTTCTCCCATGTGAAGAGTTCTACCTCAACAGTCTTGTTGCCTTCGTAAACAGATTCGAATGTTTTTGTAACAACTTTTGGTTCGCGTCCCATGTGTCCGTAAGCAGCTGTTTCGCTGTAGATAGGGTTACGGAGTTTCAGGCGCTGTTCGATAGCTTTAGGTCTCATGTCGAATATTTCGTCAATCTTCTTGGCTATCTCACCGTCGGTCATTTTTACATTGCTTCTTCCGTAAGTGTTTACGTAGATGTTGATAGGTTTCGCAACACCGATTGCGTATGATACCTGTACCAGTATTTCATCTGCTACACCTGCCGCTACAAGGTTCTTAGCGATGTGGCGAGCAGCATATGCTGCGCTACGGTCAACCTTACTTGGGTCTTTACCGGAGAAAGCACCACCACCGTGAGCACCGGCTCCACCGTATGTGTCAACGATAATCTTACGTCCGGTCAGACCTGTATCACCGTGAGGACCACCGATAACGAACTTACCAGTAGGGTTTACGTGATACTTGATGTTGTCGTTGAACAGAGCCAATACTGCAGGATTGTGTATCTCTGCTATCACTCTTGGCATAAGTACTTCGATAACGTCCTTACGGATTGTTGCAAGCATTTCTTCGTCAGCCTTCAATTGAGCTTCTTTAGAAGAATCAGCAGGAGCAACGAACTCATCGTGCTGTGTAGAAACTACGATAGTGTCTATTCTTACAGGACGGCGGTCGTCATCGTATTCGATAGTAACCTGGCTTTTTGAGTCCGGACGGAGGTAAGTCATTACTTTGCCTTCGCGACGGATGTCGGCAAGTACTCTAAGTATCTTGTGAGCAAGGTCGAGCGAAAGAGGCATGTAGTTTTCAGTTTCGTTTGTAGCGTAACCGAACATCATACCCTGGTCGCCTGCACCCTGGTCCATTGGTTCTTCGCGTTCCACTCCGCGGTTGATATCTGCACTCTGTTCGTGGATTGCAGAAAGTACTCCGCATGAGTTTCCTTCAAACATATACTCGCTCTTTGTATAGCCAATCTTGTTGATAACCTCTCTGGCTACACGCTGCAAGTCGATGTACGCATTGGTTTTCACTTCTCCTGCCAGTACCACCTGTCCGGTAGTTACCAATGTTTCGCAAGCTACTTTAGAACTGGGGTCATAAGCCAACAGTTTGTCAAGCACAGCATCCGATATTTGATCGGCTACTTTGTCGGGGTGTCCTTCAGACACTGATTCGGATGTGAATAAATATCCCATTTTACGTTTTAAATTAAAAAATTAGTGATTGTAATTATCCGTGTACGGACAGAGTAGGAATGTTGGAATAAATATATGTGTTTTAGCATTTTTTTCCGTGGTTGCAAGCTACTCAAATCTTTCCACTTTTTATTTTCGCCTGCAAAGATACGCATATTAATTGGAATAATTACAAAATGCATATTATTTTAACATACTTGGCCTAGGAAAGTTATAGATGTGCTGGAAAAAACTTATAAATATGCTGTCGTAACCTATAAATCAAACTTGTGTTTTTATAAACAACACTGTTGTTTATAAAAATCACAGTGATATTTATATAAACAACAGTGTGGTTTATAGATTTATTCAAGATGTTTTAGTTTTTTTGTTTTGTGTTGATATTATAATTTGAGCTGTCGAATAATTTGCGACAGCTCAAATTATATAAGAAATTCACTCTACACTAATGTGATATTTCTTTTAGTCTCTTCTTAAAAACAGGATGTACGGCATCACCTGCAATTTCTACTAATGGTTTCATAACGAAATCCCTTTCTGTCATAAGCGGGTGGGGGATGGTCAGTTCATCTGACTTCATAATCATATCATCGTAAAGGAGGATGTCGATGTCAATAGGTCGGTCGGAATATACTTTGTTTACAGATTTCTGTGTTCTGCCCATTTCTATTTCTATTTCTTTTATAATATGAAGAATAGCCGCAGGTTCGAGCGATGTATCCACACAAAGGGCTGCATTCAGGAATGAGTTGTCTGATTCGAATCCCCAAGGTTCTGTCACATAAAAAGAAGATAGGGAAGTTACCCTCCCTATCTTTTCTTCTATATGGTTTACTGCAGTAAGCAGATTGTTTCTTTTGTCGCCAAGGTTGGTACCAAGGCCCAAGAATACTTTTGCCATAATTATTTGTCGAGTATAAGCATTGCATCGCCGTAAGTTCCGAAGCGGTAGTCTTCTTTAAGGGCGATGTTGTAGGCATCCATTATCAGTTCGTATCCACCGTACGAGCAAACCAGCATAAGCATTGTTGACATAGGCATGTTGAAGTTGCTCACCATTGAGTTTGCCACGCTGAAATCGTATGGAGGGAAGATGAACTTGTTTGTCCAGCCTTCGTATTCCTTGAGGTGGCCGTCTGTACTTACTGCAGTTTCGATTGTCCTCATTACAGTAGTACCTACGGCACAGATATTGTGACCGTTGTCTTTGGCTTTGTTGACGATGCGGCATGCTTCTGCATTGACAAACATCTGCTCAGAATCAACTTTATGTTTTGTAAGGTCCTCGACGTCTATTTCGCGGAAGTTGCCAAGTCCGGCATGCATTGTGATGAATGCGAAGTCGATACCTTTGATTTCCATACGTTTCATAAGCTCGCGGCTGAAGTGCAATCCTGAAGCCGGAACTGTAACGGCTCCTTCGTTCTTTGCAAAGATATTCTGGAAACGTTCTTCGTCAATAGGCTCTGCACGGCGGTTGATGAATGGAGGCAATGGTGGTTCGCCAAGCGCATAAAGGGCTTTCTTGAACTCGTCGTGCGGACCGTCGTAAAGGAAGCGTAGTGTACGTCCTCTTGAAGTTGTGTTGTCTATAACTTCGGCTACCATAGAGTCATCTTCGCCGAAATACAGCTTGTTACCGATACGTATCTTACGTGCTGGATCGACAAGAACGTCCCACAGACGTAGCTCTTCGTTCAGTTCCCTGAGCAGGAAAACTTCGATTTTGGCTCCGGTCTTTTCTTTGTTTCCGTACAAACGCGCAGGGAATACTTTAGTGTCGTTAAAGATAAACACATCCTTGTCGTCGAAATAATTCAGGATGTCCTTGAACACTTTGTGCTCTATTTCGCCTGTTGATTTATGTACCACCATCAGGCGCGACTCGTCTCTGTAGTCGGTAGGATACAGAGCAATTTTTTCATCCGGCAATTTGAATTTGAATTGTGACAGTTTCATCTTTTGTTCCTTTCTTTCCTTAATCGTTTGTAACTTTAATATCTTGCTTGTCGAGCCATTGCTCGAAATCTTCAGGCTTCATACAGTCTTCCAGTTTCACATCTCCCACTCGGGTACGTATCAGTCCCGTGAGGTGTGCGCCGCTGTCTAGGGCTTGTCCGATATCCCTTGCCAGAGCCCTGATGTAAGTTCCTTTGCTGCAGACTACTCTGATTTTTATTTCAGGCAGGTTGCATTCCAGTAGCTCTATATCATCTATAACAAGTGTCTTGGCTTTTAGTTCAACTTCATCGCCTTTTCTTGCAAGGTCGTAAGCTCTTTTACCGTCAACCTTACATGCTGAGAATACCGGTGGCACCTGTTCTATGGTTCCTATGAACTTTTTCAGTACTTCCTCCACCATTTCGCGGGTGATGTGTTCGGTGGGATAAGTAGCGTCTATCTCCTTTTCAAGGTCGAACGACGGAGTGGTAGCTCCCAGTTGCAGAGTGGCGATGTATTCCTTGGTGTGATACTGAAATTCTTCTATTCTTTTTGTTGCCTTTCCTGTGCATATAATCATCACTCCTGTGGCAAGGGGATCAAGTGTTCCGGCATGTCCCACTTTTATTTTCTTCACCCCCATTTTGCGGCTTATGTGATATCTAAGCTTGTTTACTACAGCAAATGATGTCCACTTCAGAGGTTTGTCTATGTATAGAATTTCTCCTTCCTTAAAATCCAGCATACAGACCGTTTTAGTTCAATAATGATACAGCTATAGTTATGGCACCGGCTATGGCACAATAAATACCGAAGTAAACCAGTTTTCCTTTCTTCACGATGTTTATCATCCATTTGCAGGCTATACATCCGGAGATGAAGGCCGCAAGGAAACCTGCTATGAGTGCGCCTATAGACATTTCAGCGTTGGCTGCCGATGCGTCTTTCACTATTTCCATTCCGCTCAATAATGCTTCACCCAGTATCGGAGGAATAACCATAAGGAATGAGAATTGTGCAAGTGTCTCTTTCTTGTTGCCTAATAACAATCCTGTGGCTATGGTAGAGCCTGAACGTGAGAGTCCCGGCATTACTGCACAAGCCTGTGCCAAACCGATAATGAACGCGTCTTTCATGCTGATTTTCTCTTTGGTGCGAGGCTTGGCATAATAAGAGAATACCAACAGAGATGCAGTGACCAACAGCATTATTCCTACAATCAGAAGTCCTGAACTGAATATGTCTTCTACATAGTCTTTGAAGAACACTCCTACAATTCCCACAGGAATCATGGAAACTATGATGTTCAGTACATATTTAGTCTCTTCGTTCATCTGGAATTTGAACAGACCACGGAAAATCCAGTCTATCTCTTTCCACAATATTACCAGAGTACTAAGTACGGTCGCCACATGCACCACAATGGTGAATGTCAAGTTTTCTTCACCTTCTATTCCAAAAAGTGCAGAGCCGATGGCAAGATGCCCACTACTGCTCACAGGCAGGTATTCTGTGAGTCCTTGAAGGATTCCCAGAATAATAGCTTCAATCCAAGTCATGTTTTGTTATTCTTAATTTTCGATATTTTCTGAAATTGATTTTGGTTTACGCAGTATGCCGTATATCATGAAAATAAATCCTACGAAGCATACAAAAGGTGCCACTTTGATGCGGCGCACACTGAAAATGTCCGGTTCGAATGCTGTTTCTGTCGAACCCGGGCCTGTCATCAGCAGAAAGCCGATGATGATGACTGCCATCCCTATCCCCAGGAGGATGAAGTTTGTCTTGTCGAATGCAAATTTAGTTCTGTCCATATCTTGATAATGTTATTGTTTTCAATACAGTTCGCTTATTTTCATGCGCAGATATTTGTTGATTGATATATATGCGCACAGTGTGGTTATTATCATACCGAATACCATTACTGCAGCCGCTACAATCATTATGCTTTTAGGCGATACGATAGCCAGAAGTTCAGGCTCGTATTTCACTGCCGTATATGCCGATGCTGTAAGAATGGCGTTTGCCACAGCTCCGGAAAGTATTCCTATCCACAGGTTTCTGGTGATGAACGGACGGCGTATGAACCCCCAGCTTGCACCTACCAGCTTCATGGTGTGTATCAGAAACCTTTTGGAATAGATGGTCAGACGTATGGTATTGTTTATCAGCGAGAATGATATCAGCGAGAGCAGAACTGCAAGTCCCAGCAGGAAAGCGCTTATTTTCTGAAGGTTCCTGTTTACGGAGTCAAGCAGATTTTGAGGATAACTTATTTCCAATATGCTCTTGTTAGCCATAAGCTCTTTCTCGATCCATTTTATGCTGTCCGGATTAGTATATCCAGCGTTAAGCTTTATCTCTATGGAAGCGTTGAACGGATTATGTCCCAAAAATTCACTAGGATCTGTTCCCATGGCTTCTATTTGTTCTTTAAGAGCCTGATCCTTCGATATATAGACTGTCTGTTTAACGTAATCTTTCTTGTTGAGGCTTTCCTGAAGCTTTATTATGGAAGTCTCCTTTATTCCGTCGTCAAGTATAGCGCTGAAGGCTATGTTTTCTCTGATATACACAGAAAGATTGTTTGCCGTCAGTACGAAAAAGACTACCAGTCCCAACAGAAACAATACCATTGTGGTACTTATTCCTGCCGTTATAAATTGCATGTCGAATATAGACTTATGTTTTCTCATAACTGTTTCTTTCTGAATATATAAATCATTGAACTGCTCTTGTCCTTATGGTTTATAGATGCTATCCATGCTTTTGCTCCTGTCAATAGTCCTCGAACAAATGTATTCGACTTTTTCATATACTTCTCGCTAAGCATTGACACATAAAATGCATCGAATGGCATAGGATATCTTTCTGTCATCACAAAACCATGTTTTGAGGCTATTTTCTTGATTGTAGTAGGAGTAAAGTGCCATAAGTGCCTTGGAACATCATATGCTGCCCACATATTTTTATACTTTTCCGCATCATAAGACGCCGCATTAGGTACTGCTATTATCAATGCTCCGCTATCTTTAAGTATTTTACCCAAAGTCTCCCATGTACGGTTCAGTTGTTCCAAATGTTCCATTACGTGCCATAGGGTGATAACATCGAATGTTTTGTCCTTAATGGTAAACAAATCTTCCGGAGGGTTGACCTTTATTCCGAAATGCTCTTTTGCGAATTCTCTTGCCTGAGGACTTTTTTCGATGGCAGACACCTGCCAGCCTTCTCTTTTCATCTTGTCGGCAAAATATCCTGTTCCTGTTCCTATGTCAAGAATTCTTCCGCATGTAAGATTGCTGCTTTTACCAACGAGTTTGGCTTTTTCGGAAAGCATATACTTTCTTACCTTATGATATACCGAATTCATAAGGCCCTTGTGAGTATCGCTGTGTGAAATATAGTCCGGTGATTCGTAATATCTGCCGATCTCGGATTCGACAGGAGCATTTTGAGTAAACAAAAAGTTACAGTTAGTACATCGGCACAAATCGAATGATTCGCCCGTGGCATAATGGTCTGTACATGTCATAACCTTCTCAAACCGGCTTTGTCCGCATATCGGACACTTATCTATATATAGTTTACTCACTTTTATCCCTAATTTCCTGCAAAATAACAAAATAAATAGGTATATATGGCATTTATTTAAAAGTTTTTAAGAGTAGGAGCGTATATTCACTGTTTTTTGCTATCTTCGTATGTAAAATAAACAGGAGATTATGAATAATAGAAAACTTACACGTTCCAATGACCGCATGATAGCCGGTGTATGTGCAGGTCTGGCAGAATATTTTGGCTTTGATACAACTTTAGTAAGAGTAGCTTATGCATTGCTTACTGTGTTTACTGCATTTTCCGGTGTGATAGTATATCTTATACTTATGATTGTGATGCCGGAGAGGAGATGGTGATAATACAGATGATGATAATGTAATAAGACTTTGTTCTTGGCAATAAATGATTTATTCCTTTTGGGGGTTAATGAAATTCATCTATGATTTGAGTCTCAAACTATAGATGAATTTCATTAATTTTATATTTTTATTTTACAATAACTATACCGCCTTCAGGTTGGATAACAACATTAACAGAGGATGTATCTTTAATTTTAAGAACTTCTTTCTGAGGTTGACGGTTTTTATTGTCATAATAATATGTGCATTCGTTACCGTTATCAAGCATTGATAAATTTAGCTTCAGTTTTAGTGGTTCTTTCAATGCATTGACTCCTGCTATATACCATTTGTTGTTATGACGGCGTGCCAAAACACAATATTTACCAGGATATCCGTCTATAAATCTTGTTTCATCCCAAGTGGTAGGAACATCTTTCATAAACTCTATCATGGAAGAAGGTGCGTCGTACATGTTATTAGGAGTTATTGCAAAGTTCTGTATAGGATTTTGAAACAAAACGGCTGTTGCAATTTGAAATACGTCTGTCGTACGGCGTATTGCTCCACCATCATTTGTTTTGTTAAGGTATTTATTTAATACTGTACCACCAAACTCCATGCAACCTATAGTGTTACGGATAAAGGGATGTAATGTTGCATTATATGCTTCATTATCATCATAATATTGATTAAAAATCAAGTTCTCTGATGCAAGAACAGCTTCACTTCCTACATAGTTAGGGAACATTCTTTCCCATCCGCGAGGGATGGTACAACCGTGGAATATTATCATAAGTCCATGGTCATTAGCATCGCTTAGAATGTCTTCATATAACCCCATCATCTGTTGTTTGTCTCCTCCGAAGAAATCTACTTTAAGCCCTTTTACACCACATTCCTGTAGCCATTTCATTTCACGCTTGCGGTCTATAGAGTTGCTCATGCACTGTTTGGCGCATTGTGGGGCATCATTCCAATATCCGTTAGAGTTGTACCATACAAATACTCCTACGCCTTTGCTTTGGGCATATTTGAAAAGTTCTTCCATTCGTTTGCGTCCTATGTTTGTCTCCCATCCACCGTCAATGAGTGTAAATTCATATCCCATTTGTGCGGCAAGATCTATAAATTTTATCTGGTCATCATAGTTAATGCTTGGGTCTTGCCATACAATCCAGCTCCAAGTGGAACGTCCGAATTCATATTTCTGTGAAGGTTCGTACAATGGTTCAACAACATCAAAAGGAACTGTTGTTTCTACAATTGGTTTTAAGTTGTCTCCAACGGTTATTGTACGCCATGGAGTTTCTCCAGGAAGGGCTAGTCCAGGTGTAGAACTTCCAAGTCCGTTCATTTCGTTTTCATTAGGGAATGTTATTGTATAAAGTCCATTATCACTGGCATCGCTAAGATGTGAAGCACAATATTTGCTTCTTACTCCGGTTTCTGATACCAGTGCCCAGTTGTTTCCTATATGGAAAAGACACGGGAAAGTGTATCCTTCGCCAAATTGTGATGGAGTAGATATCGGTTCGTCCGGTTTATATTCTTCTTCGTAGCTTGGTCTTGCTCTTTTCCATCCAACCATAGGTTTACTTTGAGGGCAAATGAAAGTAGTGGTGTTTTCTGGAAAATCAAAGCCGGTAGTTTCAGATTTCATTACAATGGAAGCTCTTTCACCATGTTGTGGTATCTCATATCGGAAAGCTATGTCATTATTGCTGACTCTGAATACCACATCGAAAGGATGTTTATCTGCATTACAGAATGTAATCTTCAATTCGTTTGCATTATATTTTATGACCGAATGCTTTATTCTGTCTTGAACATAGGTCTTATTGATTGAAGATGATTTTTGTTCCACGTAAGATATGTTATTACTGAAATCACCTATATCGGTAATAAATCCAAGCGGAGAATTTTCTAGAATTATATTATTCTTATAAGTAACACTGTAAAATGGTTTACCTGATTTTACAGATATATCTACTTTTAAGTTTTTGTCAGGTCCTGTGACAGTTGCCTGTTGTGCTGACAGGAGAGAACATGATAAAGCAAGTGTACAGAATAGTAAATATTTGTTCATGTGTAATAGGTTTAAGTAATTTATAGTTTTTTATTTATATTCGAACTCTAAAACGCCTCGTACATCATCAGAAGCCGCAGCAACATAAGCTTTGAATTTTCCGGATTCTACTGTCCATTTCTGGGTCTTGTCATTAAAAAACTTCAAGTCATTAGCGTCAATGGTGAACTTGACTTCTTTTTCTTCGTTTGGAGCAAGTTCAACCTTGCAGAAACCTTTCAGCTCTTTTTCAGGGCGTAGAAGACTGCATTTTTCGTCTCCTATATATAGCTGCACGGTTTCTTTACCTTTAACTTTACCAGTATTCTTTACTTTGACAGATATTGTCAGTTCTCCGTTTTCAGATATTGATTTTCCTGAAATAGAAGGTTTTGAATAGGCGTAAGTGGTATAGCTGATACCGTGGCCGAATGAGTACAGAGGCTTTATGTTTTTAGTATCATACCAACGGTAGCCTACGAGGATGTCTTCCTTATATTCCTGTTTGATACTATCGCCAGGGTAACTCATTTCGCCATAATAGTGTGCCGGACAGTCTTCCAGTTTTACAGGATAAGAGAAAGGAAGTTTGCCGCTAGGATTTACTTTTCCAGTAAGGACATCAGCCAATGCTGATCCGCCTATAGAACCAAGATACCATGATTGTACTATTGAAGGTACTTCTTTTTCCCATGGCATTTCTACTGCGTTACCGCTTGTTATAACTACCACGATATTCTTGTTTACCTTCATCATTTCTTCGATTAATTCATCTTGTCCGAATGGGAGACCGAATGTCTTTCTGTCTCCACCTTCACAATCTTGGAAATGATTCTTGTTTAGACCTCCGATGAAAATTACCAGATCTGCTTTACCTGCTTTTTGTACAGCATCATTACGCAGTGAATCCATAGTAGCCTGTGGAATGACTTCTTCATTTCCGTACATAGGTCTTCCTGCCATATATCCTTGAGCAAATTCTATTTTTGTTCCGAACTCTTTTTTAAGTGCGTCAAGTGGAGTCACAACAAGTTTTGGTTTCAGCTCTGACGAACCTCCTCCTGCCATAAGATTTCTCACAGCATTATCGCCGACCACAAGTACCTTATTATATTTGTTCATATCTATCGGAAGAAGTGCGGGAGCTTTCTTTGATGATTTGTTCTTGAGAAGCACTATTCCCTCGGTAGCAATGTTGTATGCAGTTTTGTAATGTTCTTCGCTTGTAATTGAACCGAAAGGCTTTTCTCTGTTCATGGCTGTGCGGAATATAAGTCTTAATACGCGTGCCGCTTTTTCATTTACAACTTCCATTGGAATTTTTCCGTCCTTTACCATCTGCAGGTAATTCTTTCCAAGATAGTAATCGTCATAACCGAATTCAGACTCTGAAGTCAGCCCGTTGGTATATGACCCCATTTCTATATCAAGCCCGTACATTGCTGCTTCGTATGTGTCGTGTGCAGCTCCCCAGTCGGTAATTACACATCCGTCGAATTTCCATTCACCTTTCAGAATGTCGTTGTTGAGCAGTTTGTGATGTGTCGCATGAGTTCCTCTTACTTTGTTGTATGCTCCCATTATGCTCCATACTCCACCTCTCTCAACTGCAGCCTGGAAGGCAGGAAGATATATTTCGCGTAGGGCTCTGTCGCTCAACTGTACATCGATATGTCCACGCCATAGTTCCTGATTATTCAGTGCGTAGTGCTTTACACAAGCTGCCACACCGTTCTTTTGAACTCCCTGGATATATGGCACACATAATTCGGCTGCCAGATAAGGATCCTCACCCAGGTATTCAAAGTTACGTCCGTTCAAGGGAGTACGATAGATATTTACTCCAGGGCCGAGCAGTACATCCTTCTCACGATACCTTGCTTCTTCACCAATAGCTTTACCATAATCGGCTGCAAGAGTTGTATTCCAGCTGGCTGCAAGACAGGTCAATGCCGGAAAGGCTGTACAGCTGTCGCTTGTCCATCCTGCGTAACCCCAGTCATTCCAGTTTATTTCTGCACGTACACCATGAGGGCCGTCGCTCATCCAAAGCTCAGGAATACCCAAACGAGGGCAACCCGGAGAACTGAACTTTCCCTGTGCGTAGCTTAAATGTGTTTTTTCCTCAAGAGTCATACGTTTTAATGCGTCCTCTATCCTTAACTCTATAGGCTGTTTGTCATCCAGATATACAGGTATGTTGTTCTGTGCGTTTGTTGCTATATATGACAAAGCCAATAGACCTGTTGTAATAAATGTATTTTTCATGGTTATATATTTATTTTGATTTGATTTCTATTGTTGAGCTTTCCAAACCATTGGATTTTGCCGTTAATGTGGCTGTTCCTTTTTCTCCGTTATTCTGTAATACTACCAGACATTTTCCGTTAAATGCCTTGCGTTTATTGTCCTTGAAACGTTCCATTGATGTCTGGCAACCATTGTCAACACCGGCAATGAAAGCATTACCTTTAACTTCAAAATTAATAAGATTTTCAGAAATAGGACATAAATTATTGTCTTTATCCAGCACTTCCACAGTGACAAAACTCAAATCCTTTCCGTCCGCTGTTATGATATCTCTGTCAGGAGTAAGTCTTATCTTATGTGGAGTTCCGGCTGTATGTATTTCTTTTTCAGCAATAATGTAGCTATTCTTTCTTGCAACGACCTTAACAGTACCTGGTATGAACTTAACCCTCCATACCACGTGCAGGTTGTCCTCGTCTTTACTGCGTATTCCTTGCGACTCGCCATTTATGAAAAGTTCAACCTCATCGGCATTGTTGTAGTAGCACCACATATCTATTTCCTGTCCTTCAGTCCAGTTCCAGTGAGGGAACAGGTGCAGTACTTGTTTGTTTGTCCATTCTGCCTGATACAGATAATAAACGTCTTTAGGGAAACCTGCCAGATCGACGATTCCAAAGTAAGAACTTCTTGCTGGCCATCCGTATGGAGTAGGTTCGCCTATATAGTCAAATCCTGTCCAGATGTACTGTCCGCTGATAAAATCATTGTTTCTTACCAGTTTTATGTTTTCCTCGTGAGGGTTACCCCATGGAGCATGGCAGTTATCATATGAAGAACATGAGAAACTTTTATCATAGAAAGGTTTGTCCCAACGTTCAGGCCATATGAACATCTCATTACTAGGCATACGGTAGTATCCTCTTGTCATCAGAGCAGAATTACTTTCAGTAATAATGAAAGGTTTGCCTGGGAAGTTCTTTGGAACGTCAGGGATGTTGGCGTTATGATAGTTGTATCCTATTATGTCAAGGGCCCCTGATTTAAACAGGTGGTTTCCGGGATTAGGTTCATTGCATCCTGCTGTAACCGGACGTGTAGGGTCAAGTTCCCTAACGAAATCTGCAAGCTTTTTTGTCAGAAGTGAGTTTACACTCATTTCTCCGTCTTTAGCCAACATGTCTGCAGAGTGTCCGAAATTAAGTATAAGGTTAGCTTCTTCCAATGATAGAGTATCCGCTTTTGCATCGCTCCATTGCTCCAACACTTCGTTGCCTATACTCCATACGAATATGGAAGGATGGTTGCGGTCGCGTAATATAAAATCACGAAGATCTTTTTCATGCCATTCATTGAAGTATTTTGCATAGTCGTGCGAAGTCTTTTTCTTGCGCCACATGTCGAATGCCTCGTCCATTACAATGAATCCCATCTTGTCGCATAAGTCAAGCAATTCAGGTGCAGGCGGATTGTGTGAACAGCGGATACCGTTGCATCCCATCTCTTTCAGAATCTGCAACTGTCTTTCTATAGCTCTGGTATTTACGGCAGCTCCCAGACATCCAAGGTCGTGGTGCATACACACACCATTAATTTTAGTCTGTTTGCCGTTCAGAATAAATCCTTTTTCGGCATCAAACTTGAAATTACGTACTCCCGTGGTTGTGGTGTATCTGTCAATACATTTGCCGTCTTTGATAACTTCTGTGACGAGGGAGTACAAATACGGATTATCTATATCCCATAATTTAGGTGATGAGATATTCAGGGTGTGGCTTATATCGGATTTCTGTCCTGCAACAACAGAAACAGATGATTCCGTCTCGGCAACAACTGAGCCATCCATATCGTTCAGTATAGATTTCAGGGTTACTGTTTCATTGTTATTGCCTGAGTTTTGTACTGTGGTCACAATGTTTAAAGTCGCATTGTTGTTACTGATTTCAGAAGTTGTGACATAAGTTCCCCATTCGTCAACATGTACAGGGCTTGTTTTGGTCAACCATACATTTCTGTATATACCACATCCTGAATACCATCTGGAATTCGGTTGTTCTGAGTTATCTACACGGACTGCTATTACATTCTTTTCATTCCATTTCAGATATGGAGTTATGTCGTAACCGAATGAGATATAGCCGTATGGACGTTTACCCAATGATTGGCCGTTTATGAACACTTCACTGTTCATATATATACCGTCAAAATCTATTCTTATTATCTTGTCGGAATCTTCATTACTTGGGATAAATGTTTTTCTGTACCAACCTGTTCCTCCAGGTAAAGCGCCACCGCCTGTTCCCGATGGATTGTCCTTACTGAAATCACCTTCTATGGCCCAATCGTGAGGAAGGTTTAATACTCTCCATTCCTCATCATCGAAATCTGTTTCTGATGCTTTGGGATTGTCACTCAGAGAGAATGACCAGTTGTCATTGAAACATATCTTTTCCCTTGGGGATACAGATACAGAGCTGCATGCCCCCAGGAGCATGCAGCAAAATATACCTATGTATGTAAATAATTTCATTGATTACAATTTGACTGTTTGTGATTTACCGTCATACTTGACGATTATACCTTTTGATTTTTTGTCGAAAGCATCAGAGTTTTCCTTGTTCACTTTTACGATTTCGAACGTGCGTTCTTTCAACATTCCGTCGTATTCACCTTTTCTGTCTGATATTACAAGTTCTTTGGTGTTTTCATTATAATTTATCTCAATCATACTGTATTTACCCTGTTCGTAGTTGTAGTTTACACCTTCGTCTTCGTATAAAGTAAATGAAGCGTCGTCACCCTGATAAACATAAAGTTTTATATGTTCAGGCTGTTTTTCAGAAGTATATTGTATTTCTGGACCGAAAGGAATGATTGAACCGGCACGTACGAACAAAGGCATACGTTCGTATGGTGCGTCAACCAGTTTCTTTTCTCCTCCCTGCTGGAATTTTCCGGTATAGAAATCATACCATCCTGCAGATTTAGGGAAATATACCTCACGCTGGCGATCTCCATATTTATATACCGGTGATACCATGATTGACGGACCGAACATATATTGGTCGCCAATATTATTTACATTTGTATCGGCAGTGAAATCCATTACAAGAGGACGCATGATAGTGTAATCGTTGAACCAAGTCATACCTGCCAATGAGTAGATGTATGGCATAAGGCTATATCTCAGCTTAGAATAGTAAACTACGGAATTGTATGCCGGGTGTCCTTCTGGTGCTATTTCCCAGATTTCACGGAATGGATATTGTCCGTGTGCGCGGTATAGCGGACAGAATGCTCCGAACTGATACCATCTTGCATTCAGCTCCCTCCATTCCTTGTAGTCGGCATTTTCTGTCTTGTTCTTGTTCCACTGCTGCTGTCCGGCTACATATCTGTTTTCTACACAGAAACCGCCTATGTCCATGGTCCAGTAAGGAATTCCGCTTATAGCAAAGTTAAGTCCTGCCATAATCTGTGCTTTCATGTCTTCCCATCTTGTACCTATGTCACCGCTCCATGTGGCAGTTGAGTATCTTTGCAGTCCGGCAAATCCAGAACGTGTAAGCAAGAATACACGTTTGTTGTTGTCCACGCTTCTCTGACCGTCATAGATTGCTTCAGCGTTCATCAGTGCGTATGCATTGAAATACTCGGCAGAAGGGCCAAGTGCGGTAGGTCCGCACAAATCTTTTCTATATTGCAAGTCTGTACAGTCTCTCACATTAGGTTCGCTGGCATCCATCCACCATGCGTCTATACCCAACGGATAATAATGTTCATACATCTGATTCCAGAACAGCTTGCGTGCGTCTGCATCGTATGCATCGTAGAATCCGTAAGTATAACCGGGGCCAACCCAGTCCCTCAGGCTGTCTTTTACAGACTGCTGATAAATCCATCCGTTCTTGTCGAACTCTTTATAATGTTCGGTTGTAGTATAGAATTTAGGCCAAACTGAAATCATCATATGTGCGTTCATCGCATGTATTGAATCAACCATAGCCTTAGGATTTGGGAAACGGTTCTTGTCGAATTCATGGCTTCCCCATGCATCTTCCGGCCAGTGATTCCAGTCAAGCACGATATTGTCGATAGGAATATTTCTGTCTCTGAAACCTTTCAGTGCTCCCAGCATTTCATCAGCAGTGTTATATTTTTCCCTGCTCTGCCAGAAACCCATAGCCCATTTAGGCATGATAGGTGATTTTCCGGTAAGAGTTCTGTATCCGCTGATTACGTCGTCCATGTCGTCTCCTGCAATAAAGTAGTAGTCAAGCTGTTTTGTCATTTCGCTCCACCATGACTGCTTTCCCTGTTCTTCAGGAGTTACAGGGCTCATTACACGTAATCCTGAATAAGATACGGCACCGTCTGGCTTCCATTCAATTTTAAGAGGAACTCTTTTCCCTTTTTCCAGATTAACTGAGAATTTGTAGCTGTTAGGATTCCATGCTGTACGCCATCTTTCCGGTACTACCAGTTTGTTGTCAATATATACTTTTGTATAGCCGGCATAATATAAAATAAACTTGAATTCACCTGTTTCGGAGGGTTCAATCATACCTTCGTATGTTACGTTGGCTCCCATGAACGGGAAGTTCTCAGGAAGATTCACAACTTTAGATAAATCCTCTCTTTTCAGGTGTTCGAAATATAGCTGAGGCTCACGTCTGACTATAGTTTCTGATGATGCATTCTTCTCAGGAACGTATGTACCTGTAATCGCACCCTCAACACCTTCTTTGTCGTATAGTTTGAATACTTCTCCCAGTTGTGAATAGTCATTAGGATTTCCGAAACGGCATAGTGAATAGCTGTCCAGCAAAACACCATAGTTTTTATTAGATACGATGAAAGGTATTGAAACTTTAGTGTTGTACTGGAATAGTTCTTCGTTTTTACCTTTGTAGTTAAACTCTTCAGACTGGTGCTGTCCGAGTCCGTAGAATGCTTCATCTTTCGGCGATTCAAAAACTTGTCTTATAGAATATCCTTTTGTGCCTTCAATTTCTATAGGGGTAAAAGTCTTTCCTCCACCTTTGTTTTCCTGCAGAATTATCTCTCCTTTCTTGTTAGTAAACCATACTTCTCCCGTGGAACTTAACACGGAGGCGTTTATTTTCCCAGTAGAAACAATTACGGTATCTCCTTGTTGTTTAACAGTAAAAGGTATTTTTTTTGTTTGTGGAACAATTATCAAACTTTTAGAATCGGCAAATTTATTTTCCTTTGTAGCCGATACATGAAATAGTTTGTCACCCATTACTTCCATACGAACCAGATGTGCATCCGTTTCGTTTTTAGGTTTAACTTTAACTATTACGCCATAGTCTGTTTCTTCATAGACATTCGAACATCCGAATGACATCCCTACGGCAAGGAGACAATAAAAGATATTTCTCGCATTCATATACCCAAGTATTTAATTAGTTAATTCTATAAAACTTTTCTCATATGCAAAAATACTGTTTATAGTTAGGAGTTAAGATTTATAATGTTTTATACAAGGGTATTATCTTGTTCCTCAGAGGTCTGTTTGTTTCATACAAGGGTATTATTTGTTATTTTTCTCTTTTAACTGATATGCTGAAGGTAAAACTCCAAATTCATCCTTGAAATATTTGCTGAAATATTTGGGGTTGTTAAATCCTACCTCATAAGCAATCTCGGATACATATAACTGACTTTCGCGTAATAATTGAGCTGCTCTTTTCAGTCTGATTGTACGTATAAACTCTATTGGCGTTTTTCCAGTTATCTGTAATAACTTTTTATACAGATGTACTCTACTCATTCCAAGTTCGCTACTAAGTTCTTCAACTGAAAGTTCACTCCTAGATATATTGTCTTCTACGTATTTAATAGCTTTTTCTACTAGTTTTTCATCTAATGATGTTATTACTATGTTGCTTGGCGTAGGATCTATTGTTGAGTGTGATATTTGTTTGTAATGACTTAACTCAATCAATTTCCTGATACGTAATGTCAATACCGTCATGTTAAAAGGTTTGGTTACATAATCATCTGCACCTATTTCCAAGCCTTCAACTTTTGATTCAACAGCCTGTCGTGCAGTTAGTAATATTACAGGTATGTGTGCTGTTGGCTGATTGTTTTTTATTAGTTTGCATAGTTCTATGCCATCCATTACAGGCATCATTACATCGCTTATAATAAGATCAGGGCGTTTCTGTTGTATCATTTCCCATGCTTCTTCTCCATTGGATGCTATTTCAACATTGTATTGTAATTCTAAACTATGTTGCATGAAAATACGGAAATCTTCATTATCATCTACTATTAGTATTAATGGGAAGTCTTTACGGTCTGTTTGCTCTATTACTTTTTCTGTATCTTCATTATTTTTTTCATTTGTATTTTCAACAGCACTGACAATATGTTCCGATATTAAGTCTACATGTTTTACAGGAAGTTGTATTACAAAAACTGTTCCTGTCCCTATATTGTCGAATACTTCTACACTTCCATCATGTAAGTTTACAAAATCACGTACCAGGCTAAGTCCTATACCGCTACCTGTACTTTCTTCAATTCCTTTATGTCCAGCTTGATAGAATCGTTCGAAAATATGCTCTTTCTCAGAGTCTGGGATACCAATACCTGTATCTGATACTTTTATTTCCAGCATTTCCTGTGTTCCCTCAATGTGTTCTATCATGACAGTTACTCGTCCGCCGTCAGGTGTAAACTTAAATGCGTTTGAAAGTAAGTTAGTAACTATTTTACTTATTTTATCAGCATCGAATGCCATATGGAAATTGTCTATTCCTGAAAAGAAAAAGAACTGAATATGTTTTTTGTTTGCCATTAGCAGAAATGAGTTACATACTTCGCGAATATATGCTACGATATCACTTTCTGATAACGATAGAGTATGTCCTGTCATTTCACTTTTTCTGAAATCAAGTAGCTGGTTTACAAGTATCAGTAGGCGTTGTGCGTTTCTGTATATAAGCATGAGCATTGATTTTTGTGATTCATCTTTTGTACTTTTCAACAAGTCTTCTAATGGTGATATAATCAATGTCAGAGGAGTGCGAAGCTCATGGCTGATATTTGTAAAGAAACGAAACTTCATTTGGTTTATTTCTTCATTTTTTACAGCCTCTTGTTCTATTTGTTGTAAACGGAATTTTTCACGCTCACGTTTTAAAATCATTTTACGTGCTGATAACAATATACATATTGCTATTAAGGTATAACATGAATATGCCCACCAAGATAACCAGAAAGGAGGATGTACCACGATTTCCAGTTTTGCAGTTTCTATACTTTCATATCCGTCGCTGTTTATGGCTTTTACATTTAAAATGTATTTTTTCGGGGTTAAATTTGTGAATGTAAGCCTGTTTAATCCTACAGGCAATGTAAGCCATTCATCATTTACACCTTCCATTTTGTATTTATAGCATGTTTTTTCTGGTAGATTATAATTGTCTGAACTTAATTCTAATGAGAATATATTTTGTGTATTTTTAAGTTCTACTTTTCTTGTTGAGTTTATGTCTTTAGTCAGTATGATATTGCCATTGTATTCTACTCCAGCTTCAATCTTCTGATTAAACAGATATAATTCGGAAAACATTATTTTAGGAGGTATTGTGTTATAATGTATTTTATCAGGATTAAATGTGTTTAGTCCATAAAGTCCTCCTGCAATAATCGTACCGTCTTTCAATGTCTTAATTGCCCTTAGATTGAAATCGCAGTTTTGTAGTCCGTCTTTCTCATTGTAAATGTGTGATTCGAATACATATTCTCCGTTTGCATCTTTTGATACCTTTATGTGGATCATGTGACGTGTAGATGTAACCCAGATATCGTGATTATTATCTTCTGTTATACCCGATATGACTTCGCCCTCTGCATTTGTTGTTTCTGTAAAATTTGTAGTTGCGTGACGTTTTCTGTTATACATTTCAAGACCTTCGTTTGTCGCTATCCATATTAATCCACGGCTGTCACTATATACCTGACTTACACCATGTCCGCTTAAAGATGTATTTCTGATTGTCTCTTTTAATTTGAGTGTTTCCAGATCTACTAAAGCTAATTGTGACTTTCCTACTACAAGGATATTGTCTTTTGTTACGCATAGTGATGGTACCATCCCATTTATTTCATCGTACTTGGTAAGTTTGTTGCTTTTCATATCAATATATTGGATTCCTCCGTCTAAGAAACCTATCCATAGCTTTCCGTCAGCTTCTGCCATAGACCACACGTTATTGCCCAATAACCCGTTATTGTTTACTGTGTATTTGGTTAATCCTTTTATGTCAAGACTGTACAGACCATTGTTGAATGTGCCTATCCATAATCTGTTATCACTTGTCTTTAATAGTGAAACTATGGGTGAGGTAAAGTTGTAGTGTTTTTTTACTTTCGCCTCTTCGATATTCCATAAAAGTAGTCCATCATTATTTGTTCCTAACCACACATGCTTATCATCGGCCTGTTCTACGCATGTAATATCACCAAGTTCATACATGTTGAATTTGAACATACTTTCGCTATAATATGAAATACCTTTTTTATATGTTCCAATCCATGTTGTTCCATATTTGTCTGTATATATTTTGTAAACGGTGTTATGTGATAAACTGCGGGTATTATTTTTATCATTTACAAGATTTGTTAAATGACCAGTTTTTTTATCAAAAACATCTATGCCTCCGTAGTCTTTGCCTACCCATATTCTACCAATGTTATCTTGTGAAACTGAATGTATAATATCATTCTGGCTTTTCCATGGTTCTTCCAAATCGTGTCTCCATTCGTCTGAAACTGTATCATATACATATAAATTTGAATTATTGGAAATCCAAATGCACTGTTCTTTATCTACGAATAATGAATAAAATGCTTGTTTCCCGTTCATTTGAAGAGATATTTCATCCTTTATCCATTTAGGTTTCATCTCAGACGGGTCAATGCAGACAAGTATTCCGTTGTTGTATTGGAATAAAATTCCATCGTTACATTCATTGATAGCGCTGACACCAAATTCAGGCAATCCAAAGTTATATAATGAAACGAATTTTGTATTATTATTTTTGTCATAGCGATAAAAACCTTCCCATCCTACAAAGAACCATGTCTGTTCATTTGAATCTACATAAATACATTCAGGTAAACCATTGCTGCCTAGTTTTTTCATAAAACTTCTGGTATCGTTATTGAACTGGTTGGCCGCTTTATCGAACATAGTGTATCCTGTCCCCATTTTTATCCATAAATTTCCATTGGGACTTTCTATTATTTCTTTTACGTAATTGTCAGGAAGTGAATGTTTATCATCATGTAAATGACGGAAAACCTTGAATGTATATCCGTCAAAACGGTTCAGTCCGGCGTTGGTTCCGAACCACATAAAACCGTCTTTGTCTTTCAATATGGCATAAACTGAATTGTTGGATAATCCGTCAGCCACTTCAAGGTGTTTGAAATTGAAAGGTTGCGAATACAAAGAAACGAATATAATCTGCCATAATATGACCAAAGACAATCTTTTCATATAAATCAATTTATTTTTTTATTTTACAAAAGAAATAAAAAGTAAGCAAAAAACCAAAATCGTAACAACTATATATAATTAATTGCCCGACTTAAAAATAATTTAAGCCGGGCAAAACATATACATCAACAAATTAAATTAATAAATCCATGTTTTTATCCATGTTTGAATGGTATATCAATCATTTCGGATTCTAATCCTTCACCTACTTTTTTGTCAAAAGAGATTTTAAATGAATATGCGGTTTCGCATGGCTTTTTGGAAGGGAAAGTTATTAAGAGGCCCTTGTCTGTTTGTTGCCATGCTATTTTTTCATCAGAACCGAGCATTTCCACGTTAAGAATCTTTGCATCACGTACAACATCCTTGTTCAAAGATTTTATCATTACTCGTTTGCCCCAATCTAAAGTGATGGCATATAGAGTGTTGTCTTTAGTGGTAAAACGTATGTCTTGGCAATTATATTTTGTTGCTTCATTGTCTGAAAATGAACCGGAAGTACCTTTTGATTCACCTTCACCGGACTTAATCCAACAACGTGTACCATATATGGCATCACCGTTTATCTTTAACCATTTACCTATTGATAGCAGTACTTGTTTTTGTTCGTCAGTAATAGTTCCGTCAGGGTGTGGTCCTATATTCAACAGAAGATTGCCGTTCTTGCTTACTATATCCACTAGGTCGTGTATTATCTGGTCAGGAGTTTTATTTTCTTCTCCGTTTACATATCCCCATGAATGTTTACCTATTGAGGTGTCAGTCTGCCATGGATATTTTCTCATTTCATTTAGTTTTCCACGTTCTACGTCTCCAACCAGTATGTTTGTAGGATAGCCATGCTTTGTGTTAACAACAACACCTTTGCCCCAGTCTAACGAACAATTGTAATAATATGCAAGGAATTTGTTAAAATATTCCGGTATCTTGTTTACAGTCCAGTCGAAATATATAAGCTGTGGTTGATATTTGTCAATAAGTTCATGTGTATGTATAAGGAAGTCTATACATACTTCGTCTGAATACACTTCTTTTTCTGAACGCTTACCATATAGTGTAATTGTAGTATCCTGTACATCAGATGGAAATTCCATACCACCGTTAAAGAACCATGCATTCTCAAGTCTGTGGCTGGATAATCCGAATATTATCCCTTCTTTTTCCGCAGCTTTTTTCAATAAACCTATAATATCTCTTTTGGGGCCCATCTTAACTGCATTCCATGGGTTGTGTTCGCTATTATACATGGCGAAACCGTCATGATGTTCCGCAACCGGCACTATGTATTTTGCACCTGCCTCTTTGAATAATTTCACCCATTCATCTGCATCAAATTTCTCTGCTTTGAACATAGGTATGAAATCTTTGTATCCGAATTTGTCCTGTGGACCATATGTCTCTATATGGTGTTTATATTCGTCAGATCCTTTCTGATACATGTTTCTGGAGTACCATTCACTTCCGTATGCTGGGACTGAATATACCCCCCAGTGGATGAATATTCCAAATTTGGCATCAGAGAACCATTCAGGAAAATGGTAATTCTCGGCTATGTTTTCCCAGTTGTCCTGAAATACATTTGTTCCTTTCGGAGATTCAACGGACATCACATCTGTTTTTTTCTCGTTTGTGCTACAAGAAACAAACAAAAGCATAATGATAGAATAGAATAGTTTTTTCATCGCATAAAAATTTTATTAACAAATTTATTCCTATATTATTTTATTAAGACTATTGTGGAGCGTTTTCGTAAACTGTTTGGAGTGTATATGATTTCTTGTCTGTAAAAACAGCGCGTTTCATAAGTCTTATCACACGTTTCCCGTTATGTACCAGCTTCCCGTTAGACCGGTCAAAAATGCATGAACGGTCTTTTCCGTTGTCCCAATAGAATGGAGCCATACCGTTTTCTTTGGCTGCCTTGCATAGATATTCCAGAAAATATTCTCTAAAACTTTCAGAACGTTTATCCTCACGGTATTTGCATCCCATTTCTCCTATATAAACAGGAATACCATTGTCAATGAAAGTTGATTTTATTGACTTGAATTGTTCCTGCATATATTCTTCATCCATTCCTTTATATTTCATATCCTGACTCGCTGTATGTCCCCATTCTGAATAAATATCTCCCATTGTGTAATCCATTGGGTCATAATAGTGGATTGATACCATCAGTCGGTTGGGAGTTTTGTCTTTAGGTAATTTGAAGTGTTTTACTGTCAAATCTATATTGGTGGCATAGCCAGGTATTGCCAGAAAACGGTTTGCGTTATTTCCTCCTGTGGAACGTACCGCATCTACGAATACCTGATTCCATTCATTTAAAACAGCATATTGGCGTCCACCGTCGCTAAGGTTCGCTCCCCATCCCCATTTACCGTCATGAATTTCGTTCATTGATTCAAATATAAGGAAATCACCTTTATCCTTGAAACGGTTTGCTATCTGAGTCCATATAGACTTTATCATGTTTTTAATAGTATCGTTTATTTCTTCGTTTAGTGCTGCATTTTTGATGTCAAGCCAGAAGTAACTTTCCACTCCGTCATGGTGTATGTTTATAATTGTGTTTAAGCCTGCATTCTCTGCGTAGTTTACAACTTCTGCTACCCGGTTCATATAACTGTCCGAAATTTTATATTCAGGACCCTCACCAAAATGTCCTACCCATGTTATTGGGATACGTACGGAGGTGAATCCAACTTCGGCCAAACGATAGAAGAATTTTTGTGTCACAGGTGGATTTCCCCATACTGTTTCTTGTGCTTTCCCGTCTTGAAAAGCATCAAGTTGATTGCCTAAGTTCCATCCTAAACCCAATTCTTTGGCTGTTTCATAAGGAGTTTTCGCCTTTGTTTCAGCGTGTATATTCGGCCATGTATTTATAGTTAAAATAAATATACATAGTTTTAAAAGTAGTATATGTCTTTTCATTCAAGATGTTTTGATTAATTTGGTGATGCCTATAAAATTACTTGCCGGAATCTGTGAGGTATTGAATTTCCCTACAATTCCTCATAGACCGGCAAGTGAAAAATATCAAGAGTTTACCACAATAAAAAATTATCTGTCTTTATTGTTCTTATTGGGCTGGGATGTATTCTACGCTGGTAATTGCAAGTCCGCCTGTTTCATTTTTATCATATATTGAAAGTCGGTTTATGTTAAAGATATTTCCCTGTAATTTCAGTAATACTTCATCTGTTATTTTAAAGTCTTGTGATGTAGCATTTTCTTCAATCTCTACCGGTGTGAGGATTTCTGTTCGTGTCTCTCCTCCTTCAGGGTATGTTATTACAAATCCTCCGAGTAATGGCTTGGTAATTATTGTTCCATCTCCATCAACTTTATGTTGAGCAGGTTCAAAATTGACACGTAGTGTTCCTCCTGTTGAGATTTCTTCAGGTAGCCATAAGTTTACACTATTCCATATGCTATATGTTTGACATCTTCCTTTCCATAACGTGTTTTCATTCACATCTTCATTTCCGGATGCTGGAATAAGGACAACTTTTGTAATCTTACAGTTTGTTCCGCTTATGCCTATTGAGTTATTGTTTTCTTTGAATTCTTTAAGCCATTGATTCAATACATAAACAGTGATGTATTCATTATTGTAAGGTTCTATGGAATTATAGCTGTCATAAATTATAGTTTTTGAAGATGTATAATTTCCTTCAGTATATTGTGCGGAATATAAGCTTGCTCCTTGATTTGCGTCGCACGGTGTATAGTAAATACGTAGTTTTGCTCCAATTTTAAGTTCTGTCAAGTCAGCTTCTTTAATTTGAATATTAACCAGACCTAAAATATTGTATACTTCTTTGTTCTCCGCATTTCCTTCCCATAGAGTAATGGGGACAATCACATTATTGGATGATGTATATACAGTTACTTCATTTAAGGTAATGTCGCTATCATTGGCTTTTATGCTTATTCCTGTTGTGCCATCTCCAACCTTAATCAGAAGTTTTCCTTCAGACTGTTGTAAAGTGTATCTTTTTGCATTTCCACCGGCTAGAGGAGTTATTGTAATACTTGCAGTCTGTGCATCTGTTGATAATAAAGAGCCATCTCCACATTTATATGATATGCAGTAAACATCATCTTGGTTTAATGTTCCAGTGAAGTTATTGATTACGGTAGTTCCCCCGTTGTCTAATTGTATGTTGCTGACCAATTGTTTTGGTGTTTTACCTGTTACCTGGATATCTCCACTCAGAAGCCATCCGGAGTTTATTTTCTCTTCATCCCAGGCTGACACTGATGGAACTACAGATATAGGTGTTCCTTGTTCTACTGTACCATTTACATTAAGAGTTGCTGTGAAAGAGAGCTTTTTCCCGGAAACGAAATCCTGATTATCTACAGGTAATGTATAAGTATTTCCGTTGTGTGTAATTCCAATGTAACGTCCTTGCACAGGATCAGATGGCATAACTATTGTCTGGTATTGTCCGCTAATGGATGCATTGGCTGCAAAAGGCATTTCGTCATCAGCTACATCGGTAGAAGTAACGGTTGCATCGCTTAGATTTAAAGAACCAGCTAACTGTTGGTTGTTTATCTTCAGTTGTGCGCCTGTTATGGGTTGACCGTTAGCGTCAGACAGTTGGACTACTACTTTTACCAATTTGTGTTTGAAGTTAAGGCTTACATTCTTAGAACCCACCTGTATTTCTGTAGCTGAGGCAAGCATCACGTCATTTTCAGTCAACGGTGTTTCTGGACTTGTGGAAAGTGTAAAATTATAAACGCTATTGCTGATAGAACCTTCCTTGTACGGATATACCGCGGTGAAGTCAACTGTTTCAACATTACCTGCCATGTCATAGGTTATAGGAGTAGCAGATGTGAAATTTTCTCCGTCTTCTGTAGAGTAAAGGACGTTTGTAATATTCCCAGGAGTCATGGAAATACCAATTTTGTCATTTCCCTCGAATGAAGTGTCTGTGGCACGCGAACTGATAGAGCTGCTGAACACGATGCCTTGAGTCTGATTGAAATTTTCTTCTTTTGTACAAGACGTGGCCAGCAAAGTTGTTGCCAGTCCAAGGCCAAACATTAAAGTCTTTCTCATAATAAAAAATGTTTAACGATTAAACAAAAATAATTCAAAAATCACTATTGCAAAGTTATTGAATATAATATTTTAATTATGGGCTCAAATCGTAACTGTAGCACAGGTGTTTGTTATGCTATATTGCCAAAATGTTATCAATGACAGTATAATATGTAACCGGTATTCGTTATCGGTTTTCATATGCTGTTAAAACATTGTTTAAATACTATTCAAATACTGTTTAAACAATATCTGAAATATAGTTTGTATATGTGTTTAGAATAAATTTGTATGTATAGTTGAAAATTCCATCTTTCCTAATCACATTCTGTAAATATAAGCTATATATATGTAAATATAGTTTGTATCTTTATAAATATAACTTGTATTTATAAAAACATAAGTTGTATTTATAGAAAATGAAAGCACAAGACATATTTTATGTATATATAAAACATGTTTTATTATGGGATGGTATTACATGATTATATATATTGTAAGGCTGGGGTGATAGAATCCTGTTTTTTGAGAAAAATGCTGTCTGTACGGTATTCTGACGAGGACAGGTAACATTTTATACCATGTGTGGTAACATACAGGTACTTTACATTAACAAACATGCCATATTCGTAAAACACGTTTTAAGTTCGTGTTCTCTTATTTTCTTTACTTTTGCAATATGATGATTTTGGTTGATTGATATTTGTATTAATGTAAAAATATTAATTTGTTAATTTTTAAAATAATAAACTGAAATGAGAAACGAGTTTCTAAAATGTTGCAAAAACTTTTACAGTTACCGCATCGCATTGATATTTATCGTATCATGTATTGTGGGGGTGGAATTCTCTTTTGCAGAAGTTTTGCAGGAAAGGACTGTTACCGGAGTTGTAACGTCGGGAACAGATGGTGAAGCGTTAATAGGCGTGAGTGTCCAAGTTAAAGAGAGACCTCAGGTAGGAACTATTACGGATTTTGAAGGAAGGTATTCATTGCAGGCAAGATCCAATGAAACCATTGTCTTTTCTTATATCGGTTTTAAGTCTCAAGAAGTGAAGGCTTCAAAAACGGTAGTAAACGTGGAGTTGGAGGAAGACTCTGAGATTTTGGATGAAGTCGTTGTAGTGGGATACGGAACTATGAAGCGTAGCGATCTTACAGGTTCAGTGGTATCAGTAGGTGAGGATGAGATAAAACAATCCATTGTCACTTCGTTGGACCAGGCATTGCAGAGTAAGGCTGCCGGAGTATCAGTTACACAAAATTCCGGAACACCGGGTGGAGGTATATCCGTTAGTATCCGAGGTATTAACTCATTGAATGGAAATGAACCGCTTTACGTGATAGACGGTGTGGCGATTTCCGGTAACAATGATTCAAACTCCAGTGTATTGTCATCCATTAACCCTTCGGATGTTGTTTCTATGGAAATATTAAAAGACGCATCAGCTACGGCTATTTATGGTTCGCGTGCATCTAATGGTGTGGTACTTATCACTACCAAACAGGGACAGGCCGGAAAGACGCGTATCACTTATGAAGGATATTACGGTTTGCAGCAACTTCCGAAAAAACTTGGGGTGATGAACTTGCGCGAATATGCCGAATATCAGAATCTGCGTGCGGAAGTAATCGGCTTCGGCGAACGTGCGGAATTTGCAGACATCAGCCTGTTGGGTGAAGGAACAGACTGGCAGGGGGAAATCTTCCAGAATGCGTCTATGCATAATCATCAGTTGAATATTTCTGGAGGAAACGACAATGTGAAATATTCTCTTTCTGCCGGATATTTGCAGCAGGAAGGTATCGCCATCGGGTCGGATTTTGAACGTTTCTCCGCTCGTGTTAATATGGACAATAAAATAACGAAATGGTTATCAACAGGTCTGAGAGCTTCTGTGGCGCAAACTACACAGAATAATACGATAGACAGCGGTAATATCATCCGTACTGCCATAGAACAGTTGCCTGATACTCCTGCACGAAATCCGGATGGAAGCTGGGGAGCACAGGCAGAAAATATGTATGGTACTTATTTCTCTAACCCTGTAGCAGAAGCACTCATGCGTGAAAACTATAACAGGGGATTGCAGATGTATGTTGACTTTTTTGCAGATGTGACATTATGGAAAGGGCTGGTGTTCCGTGCTGAATATGCAGGAAACTATTATTACAGCAATACTTATCAATATACTCCGTCGTATGACTATGGACATTACGTACAGTCATCTACAGGAAGCCGTGGCGCAAATAACGGTTCAAACTGGACTCTAAAAACTTATCTGACATACAATGGCACATTTGGAAAACATAATATTTCCGTTATGGCAGGTCATGAAGCTCAGGAAAATAGTTATGAAACTCTTTATGCAAGTCGAGATAATTATTTGTTCAATACTATTCATGAGTTGAATATGGGAGATTCTTCTACAGCCAAAAACAGTAGTGGAAGAGGTTCTTCAGCTATTGAATCATATTATGGACGATTGAATTACGGATATGACGACCGCTATTTGGCTACTTTCACTGTACGTGGAGATGGTTCCTCCAGTTTCGGTCCGGCAAACCGTTGGGGCGTATTTCCATCAATGGCATTAGCATGGAAAATAAATAACGAGAAGTTCCTGAAGAATGTTAAATGGCTCAATAATTTGAAATTGAGATTAGGTTGGGGACTCGTTGGAAATCAATCTGCCTCAAGTTATGCCTACGGAGTAACTATGGCATCGGCCGCCAGTATTTGGGGAACCGGATTTTATGCTGGAAACTATCCTAACGACAAGCTGAAATGGGAAGAAACCAAAGCCTGGAACGCTGGTATTGACCTGAATCTTTTTGATAATAGAGTTGAGTTTATTTTCGATACTTATCTGAAGAATACAGATAACTTGCTGATGCAAGCCTCATTACCTTCATACGTGACTGGAATTATCAATTCTCCATGGGTAAATGCAGGAGCTATGGAAAATAAAGGAGCTGAATTTACATTGAATACAGTCAATATATCCAAAAAGGATTTCACATGGAGAACAGGAATAACCATTTCATTCAATAAGAATAAGATAACAAAACTTTATACAGAAACGGCAGGGCTATCTGGAACAATTGATGGCGCACAGACACTTACTTATTCTACAGTTGGACAACCGGTAGGACAATATTATGGATATAAGGTTATAGGTATGTTCAAGGAGGAAAGTGATTTTTATCAACGTGACGCAGACGGAAACTTCCTTCTTGATAAAAATGGTAATAGACTTCCGGTTGCACTTCCGGAGAATCAGCATATAGCAAAAGATGAAGTTTGGGTAGGTGACTATATCTTTGAGGATTTGAATGGTGACGGAGTTATTGACGAACAGGATCGTACATATCTTGGAAACCCTGAACCTAAGTTCTCTTATGGTTTCAATAATACTTTTACTTATAAGGGTTTCGACATGAATATCTTTATCAATGGTGTGTATGGCAACAAGCTTGTAAATTTGTTCCGTCAGGATTTTACTAATCCTATGCGTAACAGTAACCTGCTTAAGGAAGTTACAGGCATAGCACATGTAGAACTGATTGACCCGGCACAGCCGGAGGAAATTTGGAATGTACACGTTTCTAATCCGGAATCGGCTACAGTTCAGCGTCTTAATACTGCAGATGGTAACGACAACAATCGTATGAGTAGTCGTTTTGTTGAAGATGGTTCATATCTGCGAATAAAGAACATTTCGCTGGGATATACTTTCCCGCAAAAATGGACTCGTAAATGGCACATTGAAAACCTGCGTGTATATATGAACATACAAAATGCTTTTACTTTTACCAAGTACAAGGGATATGACCCTGAAGTAGGAGCATATAATTATAATGTGTTGCTCCGTGGTGTGGATTACGCGCGCTACCCGTCACAGCGTATTTATACCGTCGGACTAAATCTGAGTTTCTAACCTTAATAACATTACAGCAATGAAAAGTAAAACCAAAATATTATCAAGTCTTGTCCTTATGGCCGGAATACTGACAGGGTGTAGTGATAGTTTCCTCAACAGGACGCCAGAAGGCTCTTATACGGATGCAAACTTCTATGCTTCTGACGAAGCATTGGAAGCGGCTACCGCACCACTTTATAACCGTGCATGGTTCGATTATAACCAGCGTGCTATTGTTCCCATTGGAAGCGGACGTGCCAATGATATGTATAGCCCGTGGGGAAATCCGGAATTTACGACCTTTCAAGTGACAGCTCTTAACGAACTTCTGTCAGCGGCGTGGAAATCATTCTATTCTGTAATCACCATGTCGAATTCTGTTATTTCTGATGTAAAAGAAAAAACGACCGGAGATGTAAGCGAAGAGGCGAAAAAGAAAGCTATTGCAGAAGCGCGTTTGATGCGAGGATGTGCCTATTTCTATATGTTGCGCGCATGGGGACCTGTAATCCTTATTGAAGACAATCAGAAAGTGGTGGATAATCCTGTTCTTCCGTTGAATCGTGAAGAAGATGTATTCCAGTTCATTATAAATGACTTTACTTATGCGGCTGAAAATTTACCTGAAAAAGGAGACCAACCTGGACGTGCCACTTGTTGGGCTGCTAAAGGAATGCTGGCTAAAGCCTATCTGGCGCGTTCCGGATGGAAGAAAGGAGGACAGCGTGACAATGCCGATCTGGAACTTGCAAAACAATATGCAGCTGACGTATGTGATAACAGTGGTTTGGAATTGCTGCCAAATTATGAAGACCTCTTCAAATATAAACAGAACAATAATGAAGAGTCTCTACTAGCCATGCAGTGGGTGCCTCTGGGTGAATGGGGCGTATGCAACACCTTGTTTGCAGACCTTGCGTTTTCTACTGAAGTGACGGGAGGCGTGAACGTATGGAGCAGCTATGCGGCCAGTGTAGAGATGTTGGAAATATATAATGAGGAGCCGGGGGACACATTGCGTAGGAATGCTACTTTCTTTACTCAAGGAACATATTATCCATATATTTGTATTTCTGACGGTGGATACACCTATACATATACAGGTGCGCCTATAAAGAAAGGAGTTGTCGGAGGTCCTGATGATGATAATGATGGATACGTACAATCTATGAATTCGCCGCTAAACACATATATCCTGCGTCTTGCAGATGTATATCTTACTTATGCGGAGGCTTGTTTAGGCAATAACGAAAAACTGACAGAGGGACCGGGATTGGAATATTTCAATAAGGTTAGATATCGTGCGTTTAACGGAAAAGGAAAATGGGAGAAAACATCCATTGATTTTGAAGATATTATACGTGAACGACGAGTAGAATTCTGTATGGAATATTGCAACTGGTATGATATGGTGTCATGGTATTGTTGGAAACCAGACTATATGCTGACATATTTCAACAGCCAGAAGCGTGGAGAACGTGCTACTGTGATAAAGAGAGATGAAGATCAGGCAGGAAGGTTACTTCTCGGTACTGAAGACTACACCGGAACTTTTCAGGAAGGAGTATATGAAGAGCCTCAAATCGAAATTAATATCGCAGATGATAATATATTTTTCCCTTATCCGGAATCTGACGTTATCCAAAATCCATTGCTGAAGGAAGAGCCTGTTCCTTATAATTTTAACGAATAATTTCATTAGTCATGAGAAAATTGAAAAACATAATAGAAAATTTAGGATGCTTGATATTGCTTTTTGTAATATTTGCATCTATTGTAATAACTCCGTCTTGTAAGGAAGAAGGAGGAACTGACAGGATTCCTGTTATACACTATTTGCGTGTGACAGATCCAGCGTTGGCTGACAGCACTTTTACCGATGTCAGTCCAGGCTCGATGATTGTAGTTGTTGGAGAGAATCTTGATGGTGTGAAAAAAGTATATATAAATAATCAGGAAATTAGTTTTAATGCTAACTATGGTACTTCTACCAGTCTGATTATTACTGTGCCATCCGATGACGATTTTAAATTGTCTGGACCGAATCCGGATGTTCCGTCCGAGTTGCGTATTGTAACAGATCATGGGGTTGCTACCTTCTCAATGCATGTGCTTTCACCTGGTCCTGTTATTTCCAACATATCAGCTTTTTATCCGATTGAACCAGGAGATGAAATTAGCCTGAAGGGAGAAAATTTCTATGAAATTAAACGGATTTATTTTACAACAGACTCAATAAATGTAACAGAAACTATAACAGATTATAGCGTAAATTCGGATTACAGTGAAATATCATTTACGGTTCCTGATAAATTGAACGAAAAAGGCTATATAATAATGGAATGTTATACTAGTGATGCTTGTATTGAGTTTGTGCCTGAAGGTCCAAAAGTAGTAATAACAGGTATAAGTTCCACTATGCCAATTGTAGGCAGCGAAGTACGCATTTTGGGTAAAAACCTGATAGATGTATCTCGTATAAATATAAATGGTGAGTTTGATATCTTTGCAGATGAAATAAAACTTTCGCCAGAGTATGACGAACTGTCATTTACTATGCCTAAGGCTCCAAGTAAATCAGGAAAACTTTCTGTTACTACAATTAGCGGCACATTTGAGATGGAAGAAACATTCTATCCAAAGGAAAATATTATTTTGGATTGGGATAATGCCGGCTCATGGGTATGGGGAGGATATTCTCAGTTGTATAATTCTGCTGACGGAACTGTTCCTCCATATATTTCTGATGGAAATTATTCTGGTATTGTAGGGGTTATCTCGGCTAATAATTACTGGTGGGGACAGACCGTAAATGCCACTGTATGGCCTGCTGCAGATGTTATTCCAGAGAATACGAAAACATCAGATCTTGAATTGCAATTTGAGTGTTATGTAGCAGAAGCTTTTGAGGGACCGGTGTTGCAAATCCAATTGGGTGGAAACTTTAATGCAGCATTATCAAATTATGTACCTGTAGGTTCTTTTACTGGTGAAACTGAAATTGGTAGATGGATGCAATGTAGCATTCCATTGTCTTCATTAGTTGAAGAAAATACATGGAAAGATTTCTTGAATATTGGACATTCTACAGAATTGGGAGTTTACATAACAAATCCTACTGATAACGCTGATGTACATGTCGAAATTTATTTTGATAATTTCCGTATTGTACCTGCTGCCAAACAAAAAGATTGATATTAAAATATTATAAGCTATATGAAAAAGAACTATATATATTTATTCTTCATCCTTTTTGTAACAATATTGCAAGGATGCAAGGATGACAGCATAGTTAAGGGAGCTGAGTTCTCTCTTAGTCGTGACGGACAGGAAGTTACTGATTTCTCGTTTGGTTATGGACAAGGACATATTATGGTGGCCTTGACATCAAATACAAGTTGGACTTTGGAAAGTGACCAGACGTGGTGTACTTTGTCTAATGTTTCAGGTAAAGCTACTAAAGAACAGTACATAAAAATAACTTACGAAAGAAATACTGGTGAACAATCACGTAAGGCAACTATCACAATGAATGCGGGCGGAAATATTAAACAATATGCAGTAGCACAAGGTTCTAAATATGATACGGTATATCCGGAAGGTATGGAACAGGATGCTATAGAGGTAGCCAAATCAATAGCTATAGGTTGGAATTTAGGTAATACGCTTGAAGCAACTGACGGAGAAGGTTCATGGGGAGGAAAGGCATCACAGGAAATCATCAGCAAAGTGAAGGAACTGGGCTATAATGCAGTCCGTATCCCGTGTGCATGGAACCAGCCCAATTATCTGGAAGCCGACGGGAAGACTATCAAGGCCGAATGGATGAACCGTGTGAAAGAAGTAGTTGACTACTGCTATACCGAAGGCATGTATGCCATCGTCAACATCCATTGGGACGGAGGATGGCAAGACCAAAGCTGTGATGCATCCGTGCTTACGGCGGATTCCATCGCAACTGTAGAGGCTAAAGTGCATGATTTCTGGACACAGATAGCTACCGCTTTCCGTGACTATGACGGACACCTGCTGTTCGCCGGAGCCAACGAACCTGCCGTGGCGAACCGAGAAGACATGGCTGTTTTGCGCCGCTATGAGCAGGCGTTTGTAACTGCCGTCCGCGAAACGGGAGGCAACAATACCTACCGCAACCTGATTGTACAGGGACCGGACACCAATATTGATAAGACATACGACTGGTTCGAGCTACCGGAAGATCCGACACCCGCACGCCTGATGGTGGAAGTGCATTACTACACTCCAGCCAATTTCTGTATCAATGACCCGACCACAGACTGGGCAGAGAGCATGACCTACTTCTGGGGTGAACCCTACAAGCAATACGCTGATGAATACATGGATGGAAAATTCGATACTAACGAACAGGAAGGCTACGTACACGAACAGATGAACAAGATGAAGACCAAGTTCGTCGATCAGGGAATACCCGTAATCATCGGAGAATTCGGTCTGTCCTACCGTGTATTTGCAGACGACCCGCTGCTTGAAGACTATACGGACTATGACAAGATTGTGGCAAATATGGATATGCTTCAGGAGAAGTGTGAAGAGTCGGAAGGCTACTTCCTCGGCTACGTGGCGGAGCAGGCGAAGAACTACGGTGCAGTCCCGTTCCTGTGGGATATACAGGGTGCACGCTACTTTGACCGCGATAAGCTGGAGATTGTCGTACCCGTTATCCATAAAATGCTGATGGAGGGCGCAGCGAAAGGTCAATATCCTTATTGACAATAACAGATTTTTCGGTGACACAGAGACACAAAACATAAAATGTTTGTCAGTAGTAAACCAGTGTCTCTGTGTCTTTTGTTTAACCTGGCTATAATAGCTGAATAAGAAAAACTGAAATCCATGAAAAAAACATTAAGTATCTTCGTAGTCTTATTTTTATTTACTTTTTGCGGTATGGCACAGGGATATAAAAATCCTATTATCCCAGGATTTCATCCCGATCCAAGTATTTGCCGTGCAGGAGAAGACTATTATATTGTAAACAGTTCGTTCGAATATTTTCCCGGTGTGCCTATTTTTCATAGTCGTGATCTTGTAAACTGGAAACAGACAGGACATGTACTGACACGCGAGTCGCAATTGAAAATAAAAGGGGGCAATATGTGGGGAGGCATTTATGCTCCTACTATCCGTTATAATGACGGTACGTATTACATGATTACTACAAACACATCAGATCGTGGAAATTTTCTGGTATATACTGATAATCCGAGTGGGGAATGGTCAGATCCTGTATGGATTAAGCAAGGTGGTATTGACCCTTCACTTTACTTTGAAGACGGTCATTGCTACATGGTGAGCAATCCAGATGGTGCCATATGGCTATGTGAAATCAATCCAAAAACAGGAGAGATGTTGACCGAATCTAAACGCCTATGGGCTGGCACAGGCGGACGTTTCCCTGAAGGACCGCATATCTATAAGCGCGACGGATGGTATTATCTGATGATTAGCGAAGGAGGAACTGAATATGGTCATAAGGTTACTATAGCACGCAGCCGGAATATAGAAGGACCGTATGAAAGTAATCCGGCAAATCCTATTTTGACACATATAAATCAGAATGCGCAGAATAATCCGATTCAAGGCGTAGGGCATGCCGATATGGTACAGGCACATGACGGTTCATGGTGGCTGGTATGTCTTGGGTTCCGTACTCAGAATGGACAACATCATGTCTTGGGGCGTGAAACTTTTCTTGCTCCAGTTTCATGGGACAAAGAAGGATGGCCGGTCGTGAATGTGGATGGAACCATAAATATAGATATGAAAGATGTAAAAACGCTTCCACAAACTACAATAAAAAACAGTCCGGATTGGGATTTTAATAATTCTGAACTTGGAGTGGAATGGAACTGGATAGGTATTCCTGTAAAGGAAAACTATTCTCTTAAGGAGAACAAAGGTTTTCTCCGTATAAAAGGAAGTGATAAAAGACTGGATGATTATGGCGTTTCACCTACGTTTGTGGGGCGCCGGCAGGAAGATATCAACTTCCAAGCCACAACAAGGATGAAGGCAAAAGGAAATGGAAATGTAGGAATGACTGCTTATCTTTGTCCTTCAGCTCATTACGACCTTTATGTAACTGACGGTCAATTGAAACTCCGTTATCGTTTGAACGACCTATGTCATGTAGAAGATATTTGCAAAGTAACTGACGATTTCATTTATCTGAGAATTAAGGGAAGTGATGAAATTTATTCTTTGATGTATTCAACAGACGGTACTCATTATTCAGAAGCCGGACATATGAACACCCGTTATCTTAGTACTGAAACTAATGGAGGTTTCACGGGGGTATATATCGGACTGTTTGCCGAGGGGGATGTACAGGCGGATTATGACAACTTCAAATACATGCCAATCGTGCCGGAAGTTTCTCCGAAATTGATGTCCGGTGATGCAAACCCGTTACTTGATTTTATGTTTACAGCAGACCCTACTGCTGTGGAATATGAAGGAAGACTCTATGTGTATGCCACAAACGACAACCAGCAATATGAGGCTGTGGGACGTGATGGGCGTAACACATACGAACGTATAAAGTCACTTGTGATGATGTCAACCGATGATATGGTGAACTGGACTTATCATGGAATTATTGATGTAAACAGTATAGCTCCTTGGATTATGGCCTCGTGGGCACCTTCTATAGTAAAACGTAAGGAAAGTGACGGTAAAACACATTTTTATCTTTATTTTTCAAATAGTGGGTTCGGTACAGGTGTACTGACTGCGACATCACCGGTAGGTCCATGGAGTAGTCCTCTTAATAAAAGCTTGATTGATGCCAATACTCCGGGACTTGGAGATTGTAAAGTTCCTTTTGATCCAGGTACAGTTATTGATGCCAATGGAACGGGATGGCTAACTGTAGGTGCAGGCTCTTCGTGTATCATGCGTTTAGGTAAGGATATGATAAGCATAGACAGTGAAATAGTAAAGATGAACGCTCCTCATCATTTCGAGGCAAATGAGATGAATTATATAAATGGAACATATGTTTATACATACAATACTGATTGGCAGGATTATAGCGATTGGAACTATACTGCAGAGAAACCTACGAAATGTAGTATGTTCTATATGACGAGCAAAACTCCGCTTGACAAAACAAGTTGGAAATATCATAATAATTACCTGAAGAATCCTGGCGACTATGGACTTGGATTCAGTAATAATCATACACATTTGCATAAATTCCGTGATAAATGGTATTTGTTCTATCATACATTAACATTGCAAAGTAGTTTCAATACCGATGGAGGATTCCGAAATGTATGTGTGGATGAAATAAATGTAGATGAAAAGAATGTGCATATTTTCATGGGAAATCAGACCTTGAAAGGTGTTGACCAGATACAACCCTTGAACCCGTTTATTTTTCAACAGGCAGAGACTACAGCTGCAACACAAAATATAAAATTCTCACAGTCACCTGAGGTAGGCAATATGTATGCAGGACTTTCAAATGGTGAAGAAGGATTGATATGCTTGAGGGGTGTGAAATTTTCTAAGAAACCTTCTTCTTTTGCAGCTAAGGTTTGCGGGAAGGGAATCATTGAGGTACGTCGTGGAACTCCTTCTGGAGAAATAATTGCTACATTGATGGTGAATAACGGTAATATGGAAATAATAAAAAACGGAGTCCTCAAAAAGTTCAAAGGGCAAACTGACCTTTATTTTGTGTTGAAAGGACAGAGTCTAAGTTTTGATTCATGGAAGTTTGAATAGTTCCTATGTTTAAAATCGGAAGTGACGGATAACATAAGATAGCACTAAAA
>OGCN01000478.1_pt1 | contig 65298 bp, 60 predicted proteins | sample 1570181 | NCBI WGS metagenome assembly OGCN01 (sample SAMEA4370584, study PRJEB24528) | human gut metagenome | reverse complement strand
AATCCATCTAAGGAAGTTGCTACCCTTTAGATGGATTTTTTATGCGTTTGCCCTGAAGAGTAATATAGTTCTTATTGACTAACCTGCAAAAAAAGTGTATAATTAAAACAATTGTCGACAATTTAATACGCTAAAGTGATGTAGAATTAGTCGGCATTTTTACGTATGAAATGGAGAGGAAAGGTGTAAAAAATGGCAAAGTACACAGTACGGAGAGTCTTTATGGCAATTGTGACGTTATTAGTAGTTGCAAGTGTTACGTTTTTTTTGATGAACGCAATCCCGGGAAATCCGTGGTTATCTGAAAAAACACCTTCGCCGGCAACAATTGAGGCGTTAAATGCAAAATATGGACTTGACCAGCCCCTGCTTGTTCAGTTGGGCAAATATTTAGGAAATCTTGTTCAGGGAGATTTCGGAACATCAATTAAGATGCAGAAAAACCGTGCGGTTTTAGACATTATTAAAGAAATGTTTCCACTTTCAGCAAAAATTGGTAGTTTCGCTTTATTGTGGGCAATAGCAGTAGGACTTCCTTTGGGATGTCTTGCGGCATATAAGCGAGGTACTTGGGTGGATAGTTTCTTACGTGTTGTATGTACGATTGGTATTTCTATGCCAGGGTTCGTAGTAGCAACAATGTTACTTCACACATTTTGTGGAGGAATTCCTGGAATGAAGTACTTCCCGGCTTTGTTTGATGGTACTCCAAAGAGTTATGTTTTACCATGTCTGGCACTTGGTTTTTATCCAATGTGTTATCTGTCACGTCAGACAAGAACTGCAATGCTGGATTCTATTAATCAGGAATACATTAAAACAGCTCGTGCCAAGGGACTGAAAAACAGCAAGATTATTTTCAAACACGCATTAAGAAATGCATTGATCCCGGTTATCACTTACTTGGGACCACAGATTGCATTCACATTATGTGGTGGTATGGTTGTAGAACAGGTATTCTCAATACCGGGTCTGGGACGTTATTTTATCCAGGCTATCCAGAACCGTGATTATCCATTGATCATGGGAACAACAATTTTCTTGGCGACATTTATTATTATTATGAACCTTGTGGTAGACCTGTGTTATAAATTGGTAGACCCACGAATCAATTTGGCGAAGGGAGGAAACTAAATATGTCTGGAAAGAGAAGATATCAAAGACCAGGCTCTCTTCAACCGAATATTGAAGATATTTTAGAGTGGAGCGAATTGCCGGAAGACGCATTCGAAGATGCAAGTGCTCAGGAGAAAGAGGAATTCATTAAAGTCCGTAAGAGCGTTTCTTATTGGGCAGATGCGTGGCGTAGATTACGTAAGAACAAAGTTGCAATGGTAGCATTTGCAATTATTATCATATTAGTTATTTTTGCGTTTGTAGGACCGAATCTGGTTCCTTACACATACAAACAGCAGACTCGTGGAGCAGAGGCATTACATCCATGGCATTATACATTAGAAGATCAGGAAAAGATTGATGCATACATGGAAGAGCATAATGAAGAGGCGAATATGACTCCGGATGAAGCTATTGAGGCGGCCAGAGCAAAGGCTGAAAAAGAGGGGAAAACTTTAAGCCGTGTAGAGGAAGCAAAAATCCGTGCAAAAGCAAGCGTAAAACAGAAGAGTGCAAGTGATGAGAAAATCACAGAAGACGATGCTGCAAAAGCACTTGGAATCAAACACAAAGCATTTGGATATTCTACACAAGAGTTGCAGAAAAAAGCAGATGGCGAGAAGGTATTCCCACATGTATTTGGTACAGACGATCAGGGTCGTGATATTATGGTCCGAGTTATGGTGGGAACAAGAGTTTCTATTATCGTTGGTGTCTGCGCAGCACTTATTGTATTGATCATTGGTGCATTGTATGGTTCTATCTCAGGATATTGCGGAGGCGTTGTGGATACTGTAATGCAGCGTATCGTAGAGATTATATATTCTATTCCAGAGATGCTGATCATTCTGTTACTCTCAGCAACGTTGAAACCGGCGTTAGAGAGCTTCCAGAACTCAGGAAACGGACCACTTCAGAATTTAGTTACAATTTTAGGACCTAACCTGATTTCTATGTTTATCGCGTTTGGTCTATTGTACTGGGTAACGATGAGCCGTATTATCCGTGGACAGATTCTTCAGTTAAAACAGCAGGAATATGTAACAGCAGCCCGTGCACTTGGAGAAAAAGGTACACGTATTATTACAAAACATCTGCTTCCGAACTGTATTGGACAGATTATCACAACAACATTCTTGCAGATTCCATCTGCAATCTTCTTGGAGTCATTCCTTTCATTTGTCGGTGTTGGTGTATCTGCACCACTGACAAGTCTTGGTTCTATGTGTTCAGAGGCGTTGAGCGGACTTAGCACATATCCATACAGACTGTTCATTCCGGCGGTCATCTTAAGTGTAATGATTCTGGCACTGAACTTGTTTGGTGATGGTCTTCGTGATGCATTGGATCCAAAATTGAAGAAATAAGAAAGAAAGGGAGGAGAAAAATGAAGCAGGAAAATAAAGAACATAAACTGTTAGAAGTCAGAGATCTCCAAGTCTCTTTCTTTACTCCGGCAGGAGAAGTAAAAGCAGTAAACGGTATTTCCTATGATGTAAATTATAATGAAGTTATGGGTATCGTTGGTGAGTCGGGTTCTGGTAAGAGTGTGGAAGCATATTCCGTTATCGGATTACTTCAGAATCCGGGAAAAGTAGTAGGAGGATCTATTACTTTCGAAGGACAGGATATGCTTTCTAAAACACCAAAAGAGATGGTGGAATTCAGAGGAAAAGAAGTTGCTATGATTTTCCAGAATCCTATGACTTGTCTCAATCCGGTATATACAATCGGAAATCAGCTTGTAGAGGCGTTGAAAGCACACGACAAGAGTGTAAGTAAAGCAGATGCTGAAAAGCGTGCAATGGAGATGCTGGAGCAGGTTGGTATCAATAACGTTGAAAAACGTATGAAACAGTATCCACATGAGTTATCAGGAGGTATGCGACAGAGAGTAATGATCGCGATGGGACTTATTTGTCATCCAAAACTTCTGATCGCTGATGAGCCTACAACAGCTTTGGACGTAACGATCCAGGCACAGATTCTGGAGTTGATGAAGAAGCTCCAGGAGAAGAATCAGATGGGTATCATTTTTATCACACATAACTTAGGTGTTGTAGCAGAAATTTGTGATAAAGTTTCCGTTATGTATGCAGGTAAGATGGTAGAGCAGGGACCGGTAGATGACATTTTCTATAATCCGGGACATCCATACACAATGGGACTGCTTCGTTCTATGCCTCGTGTAGATGCAGAAAAATATGAGCGTCTGATTCCTATCGAGGGAACACCGGTCGATATGTTGAATCCACCGGAAGGATGTCCATTTGCACCACGATGCGAACATGCAAAGAAAATTTGTCTGCAGAAGATGCCACCATATGTACAGATGGGAGACGAACATCGTGCAGCATGCTGGCTTCGTGTACAGGATTGCTTAAATGAGGCAAAGAAAGACCATGCATGGATCAATGATGAGAATAATGAAAAAACGGAGGTAGACAGCCATGAGTGAGAAAAATGATGTGCTCGTTCAGGTTGAACACCTGAAAAAATATTTCCCGGTTAAGGGATTAAAAGGGCCTGGGGTTCAGGCAGTAGAAGATATTTCAATCTTTATTAACCGCGGTGAGACACTTGGATTAGTAGGAGAGTCCGGATGTGGAAAAACAACATTGGGACGTACAATTCTCCAGCTTCACGAGCCTACTGCAGGAAAGATTGTTTACGATGGAGAAACAATTTTTGAGAGACAGAACCCATGGAAGAGAGATGAGAATGGAATTATGCATCCGGTCAAAGTACCAAGAGCAAAACAGGCAAAAATGCTTCCATACAGACGCAAGATGCAGATTATTTTCCAGGATCCTTCAGCCAGCCTTGACCCACGTATGACGGTAGGAGAGATTGTAGGAGAGGCTTTGGATATCCATAAACTCTGTGCATCTAAAAAAGACCGTACAGATCGTATTAAAGAATTACTCGGACGTGTAGGATTAAATACAGAGCATGCGAACCGTTATCCACATGAGTTCTCTGGTGGACAGCAGCAGCGTGTCGGTATTGCACGTGCATTGGCAGTAAACCCAGAATTTATCGTATGTGATGAGCCGATTTCAGCATTGGATGTGTCAATTCAGTCACAGGTTGTTAATATGTTGGAAGATATGCAGCAGGAGATGGGACTTACTTATCTGTTTATCGCGCATGATTTATCAGTTGTTCGCCATATTTCACATCGTATCGGTGTTATGTATCTTGGAACTATGGTAGAGTTGGCAGAAAGTTTTGAGCTGAACCGTCATCCACTGCATCCATATTCTCAGACATTGCTCTCCGCAGTGCCTGTTCCGGATCCGGAAGTGAGCAGACGAAGAAATCGTATCGTTCTTGAGGGAGATATCCCTTCTCCGATGAATCCGCCAAGCGGATGCCGTTTCCATACAAGATGTCCATATGCAATGGATAAATGTAAGGAATGTGTACCGGAATTCAAGGAATATGAAAAAGGCCATTGGGTGGCATGCCACCTGCTTGAGAAGTAAAACTTCTCTTGGACATGGATAACACAGGGAAACCTGTTTATCAATAAAAAAAAAGAAGGAGAGAACTATGAAAAAGAAAATTTTATCTGTTATTTTAGCTGCGGCACTTACTTGTTCTATGGTTGTAGGTTGTGGTTCAAGCAAAGAAACAGCAAAAGATGACAAAGCAGCTACATCTAGTAGTGATGGATTCAATGTAACAGTAAACTTCGCATCTGAACCAATGACTATGGATCCGGCTTTAAACTCCACTGTTGATGGTGGTGTTATGGCAAACCACTTGTTCGAAGGTTTAATGAAATGGCAGGATACTGGAGAAGAGGCTGATGGATCTGACGGAACAGTAGATAACGCAGAACTTACTTATGGTCAGGCAGAGAGCTATGATAAAGTTGAGAATGAAGACGGAACAGTTACTTATACATTCCACCTTCGTGACGGTATCAAATGGTCAGACGGAAAAGATGTTACAGCAGGAGATTTTGAATACGCTTGGAAACGTCTTGTTGACCCAGCTACAGCAGCTGACTACAGCTACATGCTTGACAGCGTTGTAAATGCAAATGAAATCATTGCAGGAGAGAAAGATGCTTCTGAACTTGCTGCAAAAGCAGTTGATGATAAGACATTTGAAGTTACTATTACTACAGATGTTCCATATTTCGAAGAAATCTGTGCATTCCCAGCTACAATGCCAGTACGTCAGGATATCATTGAAGAAAAAGGTGATCAGTGGACATTTGATCCATCCACATACATCTCAAATGGTCCTTACAAACTGACAGAGTGGACACATAACTCACAGATCGTTATGGCTAAAAACGAGAACTACTATGATTATGAAAATCTTGGACCAGATACAATTACATTCAAATTAATGGATGATTCAAACGCTATGCTTTCTGGTTTCAAATCAGGAGAACTTGATTTCATCCAGGACGCTCCACAGGCAGAGCTTCCAGGATTGATTGCTTCTGGCGATATGAAAATCTTAAACTACCTTGGAACATATTATGTATGCTTCCAGACACAGAAAGCTCCATTTGACAATCCTAAAGTTCGTGAAGCATTCACACTTGCTGTTGATCGTACTTACATTGTTAATAAAGTAACTCAGTCTGGACAGGTTGAAGCTGGCGGTTATGTACCATCTGGTATCTCTGACGCTGATGGCGGAGACTTCCGTGAAGAAGGTGGAGATTACTATAAACCAACAGATGCAGATTACGAAGCGAACTGTGAGAAAGCAAGACAGCTTCTTGCAGAAGCAGGATATCCTAACGGAGAAGGATTCCCAGTTGTAGAATATCTGTACAACACAAGTGATGCTCATAAAGCTGTTGCTGAAGCACTTCAGAATATGTGGGAGCAGGAACTTGGTGTAACTGTTACTCTGAACAACCAGGAGTGGGCTGCATTCCTTCAGACACGTAAAGATGGAGATTACTCTATTGCACGTAACGGATGGATTTCTGACTACAACGATCCAATTTCATTCCTTGATATGTGGATGACAGGTGGCGGAAACAATGATGCACAGTACGCTAATCCAGAGTATGATAACATCATTAAACAGGCTAAAGCTACTTCAGATGCTACAGAGCGTATGAAATTGTTACATCAGGCAGAGGATATTCTTGTTGGTCAGGATTATGTAGTAGATCCACTTTACTTCTATACACAGAAATACATGCTTGCTGATGGAATTGAAGGCACATACTATTGCCCACTTGGATATTTCTTCTTCGGATATACTCATCAGGCAAACTAAATGTTATAATAAAAAGGAATTCTGCTTGCAGGATTCCTTTTTTTAGAATAAGGAGAGACGACATGAAAGCATATGAGAGATTATTAAAGTATGCCAGAATCTGGACAACAAGTGACGAGGAAAGTACGACATCACCGACAACGTCACGTCAGTTTGATCTGGCTAAGCAATTAGTAGAAGAAATGAAAGAAATAGGAATTGAAGATGCCTATATGGATGAGTTTGGATATGTATATGGACATATTCCGGCAACTCCTGGATACGAGGATCGCACTGCAATTGGATTTATTGCTCATATGGACACAGCTCCAGATTATAGTGGAGAAAATGTAAATCCACAGATTATTGAAAATTATGATGGAAATGACGTATCTTTGGGAACATCTGGGAAGGTATTGTCTGTTGCTGAATTTCCATCCTTAAAGACCTTAGCAGGAAGAACATTGATTACGACAGATGGAACGACCCTTTTAGGTGCAGATGATAAGGCAGGTATCGCTGAAATCATGACAGTTGCAGAAGAACTAATAAAAGAGAACATCCCGCATGGGAAAGTATCCATCGGCTTTACAACAGATGAAGAAGTCGGAAGCGGTGCAAAACATATGAATCTGGAAGTGTTTGGGGCACCATTTGCTTATACAGTAGATGGCGGTCCGGAAGGAGAGATTCAGTTTGAAAATTTCAATGCGGCATCAGCTGATTTTTATGTGCATGGGGTAAATGTGCATCCTGGAGAAGCAAAAGGAATCATGAAGAATTCACAAAAGATTGCAATGGAAATTCAGGGAATGCTGCCAGTCGATGAAGCACCTGAATACACCGAAGGCTATGAAGGCTTTTTCCATCTGATGGAAATGACTGGTACTGTAGAAGAAACTAAAATGAGTTATCTTATCCGTGATTTTGATTCAGAGAGTTATGAAAATCGTAAGGAATTGCTTCGAAATATTACAGAAACTGTAAATAAAAAATATGGAGAAGGAACAGTAGAGCTGAAGCTGAAAGATTCTTATCGTAATATGCGTGAAAAAATAGAACCATGTATGGAATTGATTGAGTATGCTAAAAAAGCATGTGAGATGGCTGAAGTAAAAGCTGATATTGCACCAATCCGAGGTGGTACAGATGGTGCACGTCTCAGCTTTGTAGGTCTTCCATGTCCAAATCTTGGAACAGGCGGATATGGTTTCCATGGTGCTTTTGAACACATTACAGCAGAAGGTATGGATAAAGCAGCTGCAATTATTAAAAATATTATTTTACAGTTTGCGAAGTAAAGAAAGAAGAACGTAATTTTTGTATGGCGCTTTTTTCAATTCTTGAAACATAAGATCTTGAAATACCAAGTTGTCGTGCGACTTCACGCTGAGTATATTCTTCTCCGTTGTAAAGTCCATAGCGCATTTTTAATACAAGACGTTCACGAGGAGTTAGAAGAGATTCTAACTCCTCATATAATTTTTGTATATTTTGTTTTAGGACAATGCGATCAGAAGCATCGTCCTCATTCGTTTCAATGATATCATATAATTGAATTTCATTTCCTTCTTTATCAATCCCGAGCGGCTCATAAAGAGAAACCTCTTTATTTGTTTTCTTTTTTGAACGCAGATACATCAGAATTTCATTATCAATACATTTTGAAGCATATGCTGCAAGTCGGTTTCCTTTTTCGCTATTGAATGTCATAACAGATTTGATCAATCCGATTGTACCGATTGAAATTAAATCTTCTATATCGTCATCCGAAGATTGATATTTTTTTATGACATGTGCAACGAGCCGAAGGTTGTGTTCAATTAAAATATGTTTTGCCTGCAGGTCTCCCTCAGTGTATTTTTGAAAATAATACTTTTCTTCCGAAGAAGTGAGCGGGGCAGGGAAAGATTTCAAAAGTATACCTCACAGAACATATTCTGTTTCTGTATATATTTCAGACAGAAACAATTTAATATAGTTTATGATGAAATGAAGAAATTGGTGCTTTTCCAAATATCGACTCTTGTGTATAATAAAAATAGGACAAACTGGATTACATTTTACAGGTGACTGTGAAGTAGCGATAAAAAAGCAGTAATTAGGAGGAAAGACGATGAATAGTGTTGGTGCAGTGATTGTTGCATCTGGATATGGCGGTCATGGAAAAAAACAAAATCCGATGGAAGAGATAGATGATTTGAATGTTGCGGTACAGATTGTGGTGACATTTCAGCGCGCAGGAATCAAAGATATAGTGGTTGTCTGTAAAGAAGAAAAAGAAAATCTGAAAAAAGAATTGAGAGGGTTCGGTGTTAGTTTTTTAAATGATACGGGTGACAATGAAGGAGAGATGTTTTCCGGTGTGAAAAAGGGACTTTCATATCTGGAGACAAGATGTGAGAGAATATTTGTATGCCCGGTAGAAATTGCATTATTTACAAAGGATACTGTGGAACAATTGATGAAGAATCCGGCTAAATTGGTAATTCCTTCGGTGAATTATCATGCCGGTCATCCAATACTTATATCTGCTTCATTGGTTACGTCAATTCTTGGATACCAAGGAGAAAAAGGATTGCGTGGAGCAATTCAGAGCCTTTCCGTAGAACCTGTCTATGAAGTTGTCGAAGATGAAGGAATTTTAGTACGTGCAGACAGTGTAAAAAACAGTGATGAGATTGTCAGACAATATGGGAAAACTCGTATGAGGGCAACGGTAAAGCTAAGACTTACAAATCGCAAACCTTTCTTTGGACCAGGAATGGTAACACTTCTTAGAGAAATCGAAAGTCTGGGTTCAGTAAGAGAAGCATCAGAAAAAACAGGAATTTCATATAGTAAAGCCTGGTCAATGATCCGAGATGCAGAAAAAGAGTCCGGACAAACACTTGTAGAGAGACAACCCGGAGGAAAGTTTGGTGGAGCTGCCAATGTATCAAAGGCCGGGAAAGAGATGTTGGAGAAATATGAACAATTAGAGCAGGCAGTAGAGAGTTATACAACAAAAAAATATCAGGAGATTTTTCAAAATTAGAATTGACAATCCGTCAGATTCAAGTTAAGATACAAAGAAAGAATAAAGCTTGTAATGTAACATAGCATTTATTCTTTCTTTTTTTAACATGCATGTTATAAATATCCGCTGAAGAATTCTTTGTCAGCGAACATCAAAAAGACCATTTTCGGTCGAAGAATCCAATTTAGTAAAGTAAATAAAGAAGGGAAGTGCGTACATGGGATTTAGTACAGTACTGTCTGCAGCTGTATTTGGGCTTAAAGTAGAGCTCGTAAATGTAGAAGCAGATGTAAGTAATGGGCTCCCAATGTTTCATATGGTGGGCTATTTGTCGTCAGAAGTAAAGGAAGCGACAGACAGAGTACGAACGGCAATTCACAATTCAGAAATGGAATTTCCGGCAAAAAAAACAATTATAAACCTTGCTCCGGCAACGATTAAAAAGCGAGGTGCAGCGTTCGACCTGCCGATTGCGGTAGCAATTTTGACAGCATTGGGACAGCTTGAGCAAGCATCGGTGGAAAACATCATGATGCTGGGAGAATTAAGCCTGGATGGAAATGTGAAATCTGTCACAGGTGTTCTTCCGGTTGTACTAGAAGCGAAAAAAAGAGGAATCAAAACTTGTGTTTTACCAAAAGCAAATGCCTTAGAAGGTGCATTAGTTGAAGGAATGAAAGTAATCGGAGTGGAAAATCTGGAAGAAACGGTCTTGTTTTTAACAGGGGAAGCGAAAATTAATGCAACGCTATATTCGTCAAAAGATAGAGGTGAAAATCTTGAACCACCATTAGATTATAGTGATGTTTATGGACAGGCTGCTGTGAAAAGAGCAACGGAAATTGCCGTGGCAGGAAATCATAATTTATTGTTGATCGGACCTCCGGGCAGTGCAAAATCTATGATTGCAAAGAGAATTCCAACAATATTTCCGGAAATGACAAGAGAAGAGAGTATAGAAATTACAAAAATATATAGTGTGTTGGGAATGTTGGAAGAAACAGACCCTCTTATTTGTACAAGACCATTTCGAAGCGTACATCATACAGCAACAAAAACATCCTTGGTTGGAGGCGGAAGAATTCCAAGACCGGGTGAAATTAGTCTGGCACATAGCGGCGTTCTATTTTTAGATGAATTACCGGAGTTTTCAAGAGAGGTACTGGAAGTGCTGAGACAACCGTTAGAAGAGCATCAGATTCGGATTGCAAGAGCACAGGGAACATATCAGTTTCCGGCTAATTTTATGCTGGTTGGAGCATTAAATCCCTGTCCTTGCGGATGCTATCCCGATTTGAACAAATGTCGGTGTACAGAAAGAGAAATACAGCAATATATCGGAAAATTAAGTCAGCCATTCCTTGACCGGATGGATATATGTGTGGAGGCACCGAGAGTGGAATATCAGGTTTTGAAAGAAAAAAGAAGAGAAGAAAAATCTGAAGAGATACGAAAACGTGTTTCAGAAGCAAGAAAAATACAGCAAATACGATACCAATCAACAGGAATTTTAACGAATGCAGAATTGGAAGGGAAACAGCTAGAGAAATATTGCAGACTTGGAAAAAAAGAAGAACAAATGATGCGACAGGCATTTTCAAGGCTCGGTTTAACTGCACGAACATATTATAAAATATTGAAGGTAGGACGTACAATTGCAGATTTAGATGAGTCAGAAAATATTGAGTTGAGACATTTGCAGGAGGCCATAGGATATCGGGCTATGGATAAAAAATATTGGGGGAAATAGAAATGATACAAAATGAGAAAAAATATGAATATTGGCTGGCTTCTATTCAGAATTTGTCAGATAATAAAAAACATAAATTGAGAGAGCATATGAATTCTGCCAAGCGTGCTTATTATATAGAAGAAACAGAATTAAACACACTAAATTTTTTGTCGGAAAAGGAAAAAAATGTGATAAAACAGGCACAAAAGGAGTTGAATCCGGATTATGTGCAAGAAGAGTTGGAGAAAAAAGGAGTTTCTGTTGTTTTACGGTTTGAAGAAAAATATCCACGACAATTGCAGTCGATACCAGACAGACCATATGCGATATTTTATAAAGGAAGTTTGCCAACAACAGAAAAATATAGTGTGGGAATTGTAGGGGCGAGACAGTGTACGCCATATGGAGAAAAATATGCTTTTGAATTTGCACAGCAGCTTGCACAACATCGGGTGCAGATCATCAGCGGTCTTGCGAAAGGAATTGATGGAATTAGTCAGAGAGGAGCATTGATGGGAGGCGGACAAACATTTGCAGTCCTTGGCAATGGTGTGGACATTTGTTATCCAAGAGAAAATATCGGTCTATATCATGATATTATTGAACAAGGTGGTGGAATTTTATCAGAATTTCCACTTGGAGCGCCACCTTTGGGATTCCAATTTCCAAAACGGAACAGAATTATCAGCGGTCTTTCAAATGTGTTATTGGTTATAGAAGCAAGAGAAAAAAGCGGCTCATTGATTACTGCTGATATGGCACTGGAGCAAGGTCGAGATGTCTATGCATTGCCCGGACCAATCAACAGTGCTTTGAGTTCGGGATGTAACCGGCTTATATGGCAAGGTGCAGGTATATTGTTATCACCGGAACAATTACTGGAAGAACTTGGGATTATAAATGTAGCAGAAGGTGTCGAATTTAAAGAAAAAGAACAAGAAAAGAAAAAAGTGCTTGAAACAAAGGAAAATTTGGTGTATAGTTCAGTTGGTCTTTATCCTAAAAGTGCGAATCAAATTATGGAGGAAACAGGACTACAGGTTTCTATCGTTTTTCAAATTTTGAGTGCATTACAGATACAAGGCTTAATTCGGGAAATATCAAAAAATTATTATATAAAAGTATGAGAAAGCTAGATGAATGGCAGAAATTCTGCCTATAATGGAGGAAAATGTTTTTATGGCACATTATCTTGTTATTGTGGAGTCACCTGCAAAAGTAAAAACAATTAAGAAATTTTTAGGAAGCAATTATACAGTGGCAGCTTCAAATGGACATGTAAGGGATCTCCCAAAGAGTCAGCTCGGTATCGATGTGGAGAATGATTATGAACCGAAATATATTACGATCAGAGGAAAAGGAGATATTCTTGCAAATCTGAGAAAGGAAGCAAAAAAAGCTGATAAAGTGTTTCTTGCAACTGACCCGGACCGTGAGGGAGAAGCTATTTCCTGGCATCTTGCAGCGGCGTTAAAATTGGACGACAAGAAGATGCGTCGTATTACATTTAATGAGATCACAAAAAATGCAGTCAAAGCATCATTAAAAGCTCCAAGAGAGATTGATATGGATCTTGTGGATGCACAGCAGGCACGTCGTGCATTGGACCGTATGGTTGGATACAAGATCAGTCCACTGCTTTGGGCAAAAGTGAAGAGAGGATTGAGCGCAGGTCGAGTACAGTCTGTTGCACTGCGTATTATTGCAGATCGTGAAGATGAGATTAATGCATTTATTCCGGAAGAATATTGGACATTGGATACAATTTTAAAAGTGAAAGGCGAAAAACGTCCATTGACTGCAAAATTTTATGGAACGGTTGACAAAAAAATAACGATTCATTCAGAGGAAGAGATGAATCAGATTTTGAAAGAGCTGGAGAATGCAGAATATAAAGTGACAGATATAAAGACAGGGGAGCGTTCAAGAAAAGCACCTCTGCCATTTACAACAAGTACATTGCAGCAGGAAGCATCAAAGGTGTTAAATTTTGCAACACAGAAGACAATGCGTATTGCACAGCAGTTGTATGAAGGAATTGATGTCAAAGGGAATGGAACAGTCGGTGTCATTACCTATCTGCGTACAGATTCAACACGAATCTCAGAGGAAGCAGATGCAGCAGCAAGAAGTTATATTTCAGAGACTTATGGCAGCGAGTTTGTGACGGAAGGCAGTACAGAGAAAAAGACAGGTAAGAAGATTCAAGATGCGCATGAAGCGATCCGACCTTCTGATATTACAAGAACACCAGCATCATTGAAAGACTCTTTGACAAGAGATCAGTTTAGATTATATCAGTTGATTTGGAAACGTTTTACTGCAAGTAGAATGAAACCAGCAGTGTTTGAAACAACTTCTGTAAAAATCGGTGCGGCAAAGTATGTATTTACAGTATCTACATCAAGATGTGTGTTTGAAGGATTCCGCACAGTTTATACAGAGGCTGATGAAGAAAAGGAAGTAAGTAATGTTCTTGTGAACGGATTGAGTACAGAATCTGTTCTTACAAAGAAAGAGGATGAAACAAAACAACATTTCACACAGCCACCGGCACATTATACAGAAGCATCCCTTGTAAAGGTATTGGAGGAGCAGGGAATTGGACGACCAAGTACGTATGCACCGACAATTTCAACGATCATTGCAAGACGATATGTTACAAAAGAGGGCAGAAACCTGTATATGACAGAAATCGGAGAGGTTGTAAATAATATCATGAAGCAGTCCTTCCCAAGTATTGTGGATGTGAGCTTTACAGCAAATATGGAAGGGCTTCTGGATATGGTAGAAGAAGGAAAGGTCGCATGGAAAGAAGTAATCCGTAATTTCTATCCGGATTTGGATGAAGCAGTTCAAATTGCAGAAAAGGAACTGGAGAGTGTTAAGATTGAAGATGAAGTTACAGATGTGATATGCGAAGAGTGTGGACGTAATATGGTTGTAAAATATGGACCACATGGAAAGTTCCTCGCATGTCCCGGATTCCCGGAATGTAGAAATACAAAACCATATCTTGAGAAGATTGGAGTTCCATGTCCTGTTTGCGGAAAGGAAGTTGTAATCAGAAAAACGAAAAAAGGAAGACGTTACTACGGATGTGAGAATAATCCGGAATGTGAATTTATGTCTTGGCAGAAACCATCGAAAAAGAAGTGTCCGAAATGTGGAGGATACATGGTTGAAAAGGGAAATAAGCTGGTTTGTGCCGATGAAAAATGCGGATACGTAGAGACGATTGAAAAAGAGAACGCATAATAAAAAGTTTATTGAAATATTCTAAAGAAATATGAGCACTTTGATTGAAAAGTTAGGAATTGTATGATAATATACCCTTATATGGTGATTTAATATGAGTTGTACATACAATTCGGACATGGAGGAAAATGATGAGTGTACAGTTATTAGATAAAACAAGAAAAATCAATAAATTATTGCATAACAATAATTCGAGCAAGGTTGTATTCAATGATATTTGCGCTGTCATGACAGAAATTCTTGATTCGAATGTACTGGTTGTAAGTAAAAAAGGAAAAGTTTTAGGTACAAGTAAATCAGTCAATGTAAAAGAAATCAAAGAATTATTGGAAGAACGTGTGGGCGCTCATATCGATAAGATGCTGAATGAACGTTTACTTAGCATTTTATCTACAAAAGAGAATGTCAATCTTGAGACTCTTGGATTTTCAGGGGATGTTGTGAAAGGCTATCAGGCAATTATCACACCAATCGACATTGCAGGAGAGCGTCTTGGAACGTTATTTATCTACAAGCAAAATGAAGGATATGAGATTGACGACATTATTTTGAGTGAGTACGGAACAGCGGTAGTCGGACTTGAGATGCTTCGTTCTGTTAATGAGGAAAGTGCAGAAGAGACAAGAAAAGAGCATATTGTTCAGTCTGCGATCAGTACATTATCTTTCTCAGAGCTTGAGGCAATTGTTCACATTTTTGATGAATTGAATGGAACAGAAGGAATCCTTGTGGCAAGTAAGATTGCAGATCGCGTCGGAATCACAAGATCAGTAATCGTAAATGCATTGCGCAAATTTGAAAGTGCAGGAGTTATTGAATCGCGTTCTTCAGGAATGAAAGGTACTTATATCAAAGTGTTGAATGATTATGTATTCACAGAATTAGAGAAGATTAAAAAAGAAAGAATGTAATTTGAAAGTTCAACCAGAAAGGGTATCAGTATTCTGATGCCCTTTCGTTTTCAGAAAAAAGATCCATTCATAATTTTTAAAGGTGTAGAATAATATAAAGGAGGACCGGAAATGTACGAAGGAAATGCAGTTGCGCTGCAAATGATAAAAACAATTTCAGCGGATGGAGTATTTGATGATGCAACACATCGTTGTCAGGTGTTCCGCTACGATATGGAAGAAGATTATATTTATTTGAAATTGAGAGAGAACGATCTTAAAGCAATTTCACTTGATGCAAAATATCAGTGTTATATTTCAACCAGAACAGAACTGTTATCCTGCAGTGGCGTAGTAAAAGAACGTTATCAGTCAGAAAACGGTAATATACTGGTATTTCGGATTGAAAATGGGTTTTATGTTTTAGACAGAAAGAACAAATAAATATAGATAAAGAAAAAAAGAAAAATTTATAAACTCTGTTGACAAATAGTTAGCAGAGTGTTATTTTATATTTATGGGTTAGCACTCGAGAGAAATGAGTGCTAATAAATAGCTTTTTAAGGAGGAATTACAATGAAATTAGTACCATTAGGTGATAAAATTGTATTGAAGCAGTTAGAAGCAGAGGAAACAACAAAGTCTGGTATTGTATTACCTGGACAGGCAAAAGAAAAACCACAGGAAGCAGAAGTAATCGCAGTTGGACCTGGTGGTAATATAGATGGAAAAGAAGTAACAATGCAGGTGAAAGTTGGAGATAAAGTTATTTACTCTAAATATGCAGGAACAGACGTAGAGCTGGAAGGCGAGAAATATATCGTTGTAAAACAGAGCGATATCTTAGCAATCGTTGAGGCATAATATAGAAGAATAAAAAGGCGGAGAACAGTATCCGCTTTTTAAAATGAGAAGCAGAATTTGCAAGATAGAATTGGAGGAGTTATATCATGGCAAAAGAAATTAAATATGGTGCAGAAGCCAGAGCGGCATTAGAAGCAGGTGTGAACAAACTTGCTGATACAGTAAGAGTAACAATCGGACCAAAAGGAAGAAACGTAGTATTGGATAAATCTTTTGGAGCACCACTGATTACGAATGATGGTGTTACAATTGCAAAAGAAATTGAACTTGAAGATGGATTTGAGAACATGGGAGCACAGCTTATCAGAGAAGTTGCTTCGAAAACAAATGATGTGGCAGGAGATGGTACAACAACAGCAACAGTTCTCGCACAGGCAATGGTTAATGCAGGAATGAAGAACCTGGCAGCAGGTGCTAACCCAATCGTACTTCGTAAAGGTATGAAAAAAGCAACAGACAAAGCTGTAGAAGCAATTGCAGATATGAGCAGCAAAGTAACAAGCAAAGAGCAGATTGCAAGAGTTGCAGCGGTATCTTCAGGAGATGAGTCTGTCGGACAGATGGTAGCAGATGCAATGGAAAAAGTTTCTAACGATGGAGTTATTACAATCGAAGAATCTAAAACAATGCAGACAGAGCTTGATCTTGTGGAAGGTATGCAGTTCGACCGTGGCTATATTTCAGCTTACATGGCAACAGATATGGAGAAGATGGAAGCAGTTCTGGATGATCCATATATTTTAATTACAGACAAGAAGATTTCTAATATTCAGGATATCCTTCCTGTTTTGGAACAGATTGTTCAGTCAGGATCAAGACTTTTGATCATTGCTGAAGATATCGAAGGAGAAGCACTTACAACATTGATCGTAAATAAATTGCGTGGAACATTTAATGTAGTAGCTGTAAAAGCACCGGGATATGGTGACAGAAGAAAAGAAATGCTTCAGGATATCGCTATTTTGACAGGTGGTCAGGTGATTTCAGAAGAACTCGGTATGGATCTTAAAGAGGCTACAATGGATCAGCTTGGACGTGCAAAATCTGTAAAAGTTCAGAAAGAGAATACAGTTATCGTAGATGGCTGTGGAGATAAAGAAGCTATCAACGGAAGAGTTGAACAGATTAAGAAAGCAATCGATGAGACAACATCAGATTTCGATCGCGAAAAATTACAGGAAAGACTTGCAAAACTGGCAGGTGGAGTAGCTGTAATCCGTGTTGGTGCTGCAACAGAGACAGAGATGAAAGAAGCAAAGCTTCGTATGGAAGATGCTTTGAATGCGACAAGAGCAGCTGTTGAAGAGGGAATTATCGCAGGAGGTGGTTCTGCATACATCCACGCTTCAAAAGAAGTTGCAAAACTTGCCGATGAATTGGAAGGCGATGAGAAAACAGGTGCTCAGATTATTCTGAAAGCACTGGAAGCACCATTGTTCCACATTGCACATAATGCAGGACTGGAAGGATCTGTTATAATTAATAAAGTTAGAGAATCAGAGCCAGGAGTTGGATTTGATGCATATAAAGAAGAGTATGTAGATATGGTAAAAGAAGGAATTCTGGATCCAGCTAAAGTTACAAGAAGTGCATTACAGAATGCAACAAGTGTAGCATCTACATTATTAACAACAGAGTCTGTTGTTTCAACAATTAAAGAAGATACTCCTGCAATGCCAGCTGGTGGAGCAGGCGGAATGGGTATGATGTAATAAACATTCTATTGAAAATAGAGAAGAGCCCGGTACAACGTACCGGGCTCTTTTTCGGCATATCAGGAAGTGATTTTGACAGGTTTAATAGATAGGGTTATAAAAGAATATTAGCAAAAATAATGGGTATAAAATAAAGAACAAATAATTCAAATTTTGGTGCGAGATTACTCTTGACAAGTATACTTAATTTTTGTAGTATATCAGATAAATATTTACGACAATATTTACGTTTGGAGAAAGAGAGGAAGATAATCATGGGTAAAATTATTGGAGAAGGAATTACATTTGATGATGTGCTGCTGGTTCCGGCATACTCGGAAGTGATTCCAAATCAAGTAGATTTATCAACACATTTAACAAAAAAAATTAAACTGAATATTCCAATGATGAGTGCAGGTATGGATACTGTTACAGAACATCGCATGGCAATTGCAATGGCTCGTCAGGGAGGAATCGGTATCATTCATAAGAACATGAGCATTGAGCAGCAGGCAGAAGAGGTTGATAAGGTAAAGAGATCAGAGAACGGAGTTATTACAGATCCATTTTATCTTTCACCGGAACATACATTGGCAGATGCGAATGATCTGATGGCAAAATACCGTATTTCAGGTGTTCCAATTACAGAAGGAAGAAAGCTTGTAGGTATTATTACAAATCGTGATTTAAAATTCGAAGAAGACTTCTCTAAAAAGATTAAAGAGTCTATGACATCAGAAGGTCTTGTTACAGCACCAGAAGGAATTACATTGGAGGAAGCAAAGAAAATCCTTGCAAAGGCAAGAAAAGAGAAACTTCCAATTGTAGATGCAGAGGGCAATCTGAAAGGACTTGTTACAATTAAAGATATTGAAAAACAGATTAAATACCCATTATCAGCAAAAGATTCTCAGGGAAGACTTCTTTGCGGTGCTGCAATCGGTATCACAGCAAATTGCCTGGAGAGAGTAGAGGCTCTTGTGAAAGCAAAAGTAGATGTGGTCGTTATGGATTCAGCACACGGACATTCTGCAAACGTAATCAAGACAGTTCGTATGGTTAAAGAAAAATATCCAGATCTTCAGGTTATCGCAGGTAATGTTGCAACAGGAGCAGCAACAAGAGCATTAATCGAAGCTGGTGTAGATGCTGTTAAAGTTGGTATCGGACCTGGATCTATTTGTACAACACGTGTTGTTGCGGGAATCGGTGTTCCACAGATTACTGCTGTTATGGATTGTTACGAAGTGGCAAAAGAATACGGAGTTCCGATTATTGCCGATGGAGGTATCAAGTTCTCAGGAGATATGACAAAAGCAATTGCAGCCGGAGCAAATGTATGTATGATGGGAAGTATCTTTGCCGGATGTGATGAAAGCCCAGGAACATTTGAATTATATCAGGGAAGAAAATATAAAGTATATCGTGGCATGGGTTCTATTTCTGCTATGGAGAATGGAAGCAAAGACCGTTATTTCCAGGAGAATGCAAAGAAATTAGTTCCAGAAGGTGTAGAAGGCCGTGTGGCATATAAAGGATTAGTAGAAGATACTGTATTCCAGCTCATGGGCGGACTTCGTTCTGGTATGGGATATTGCGGAACTGCTACAATTGAAGAACTGAAAGAAAATGGACAGTTTGTGAAGATTTCAGCTGCTTCATTAAAAGAAAGTCATCCACATGATATTCATATTACAAAAGAAGCACCAAACTATAGTGTAGAACAGTAATAAATTCAAGTCGAGCAGCCGCGAGACTTGGCGCGTGATTCTGGTCAGCGTAAGCTGACACATTCTTTACAGAATCACTGCGCATCCTCGCGGAGCGTTTATCTCAGTCGGAGATTGGACTCCCACTGAGACAAATTTGCCGTTACTCATCACCTGAAAGAGGTGGGAGTCTTCTTGACTGAGATAAAGTTTAAATATTGGTCAGTATGAAATGTTTTTAAAATCATACTGACCTTTTTCATTTGTAGGAAAAACTCATAAAATGTGTTATGATAAGTACATGCAGAAGAAAAAAAGAAAATCAAATCATTCAATTAAAAAATATCATAGAAAATCTAGAAGAAACCGAACGAAAAAACTGGTGATCATCGGGGTGATTTTACTTATAGTGATTCTTGGAATAGGAATCATGCAAAGAAGATATGGGAGGGAACGACAGGGACATTTGGATGTGGATGCATCTCAACCAGATATTGATGTACAGCTTTTAGATATTAATGAATATTCCAGACCGGGGATTGAGTCAGATCCAATCACCGGAATTGTAATTCATTATACAGCAAACCCCGGGAGCACGGCACAGCAGAATCGGGATTATTTCAATGGATTAAAAGATAGTCATGAAACATCCGTCAGCAGTCATTTTGTAGTGGGGCTTGAGGGAGAAATTGTACAATGTGTGCCGACTTGGGAGATTGCATATGCCTCAAATGAGAGAAATCATGATACGGTATCAATAGAATGCTGTCATTCGGATGAAACCGGGAAATTTAATGACGAGACATATAAATCAGTAGTACAGTTGACTGCTTTTTTATGTGAAAAATATGGACTTACACAGGAAAATGTGATCCGACATTATGACGTTACAGGAAAAATATGTCCGAAATATTTTGTAGAACATGAAGATGCGTGGCAGACATTTAAAGAAGATGTGGGAGCGGCATTACAAAAAGAAAAGCAAAAATAACGATAGAACAAGCTGTTCGTGTTGCAAGGTGGTTAGAAACTTGCTATAATACACAAAGCATAGCGTACAAAATAAGTGGAGATAGATAAAGATGTTTAATAAATTTTTCCCGGACGAATATATGGCTTCAACATATGTGATTTCATTTGAAAAATTATATAAAGAAGGATATCGAGGAGTAATTTTTGATATTGACAATACATTAGTCCCACATGGGGCACCGGCTGATGAAAGAGCAAAAAAATTATTTGCAAGGCTTGAGAAGATAGGCTTTCAGTCATGTCTGTTGTCAAACAATCAAGAACCGAGAGTGAAGATGTTTAATCAGGATATTCAGACAAATTATATTTATAACGCACATAAACCATCAACAAAAAATTATGTAAAAGCAATGGAGAAGATGGGGACAGACAAAGAAAATACGCTCTTTGTCGGAGATCAGCTTTTTACAGATGTGTGGGGAGCGAAACGTGCCGGTATCCGTAATATTCTTGTAAAACCAATTCATCCAAAAGAGGAAATCCAGATTGTTTTGAAGCGATATTTAGAGAGAATTGTGTTGTTTTTTTACAAGAAAGAGCAAAAGAAGAGCTCTTAATATAAAAAAAGGTTGAAAAAACTATAAAATTATTATAGAATTATACTTAGTTTAAAAGTTAGGCGTATTTGTGCGCAATTTTAAGGAGGATTACAAATGATTTCAGCAGGAGATTTTAAGAATGGTGTAACAGTCGAAATCGATGGAAATATTTATCAGATTTTGGAGTTCCAGCATGTAAAACCTGGAAAAGGTGCAGCATTTGTTAGAACAAAATTAAAAAATATCATCAGTGGTGGAGTAGTTGAAAAAACTTTCAGACCAACTGAAAAATTCCCAAAAGCTCATATCGACAGAAAAGATATGCAGTACTTATATCAGGATGGAGATCTTTACAACTTTATGGATGTTGAGACATACGATCAGATTGCACTGAACTCAGATGTTGTAGGGGATGCATTGAAGTTTGTAAAAGAGAACGAGACTGTAAAAGTATGTTCACACAATGGCGATGTATTCTCAGTAGAGCCACCATTGTTTGTAGAGCTTGCAATTACAGAGACAGAGCCAGGATTTAAGGGTGATACAGCACAGGGTGCTACAAAACCAGCAATCGTTGAAACAGGAGCTACTGTTATGGTTCCATTGTTCGTAGAACAGGGAGACGTTTTGAAGATTGATACACGTACAGGAGAATACTTGTCACGAGTATAATCGATACAAAGAATAAAGTAGGCAGACAGAGGGTCTGCTTTTGTGGGAAGCGTTGTAGATAGAGATTCTACAGCGCTTCTTTTCTGATGTACGTATGGCAAAAAACTAAGGAATCTTTTGTGTTATATGAACAGCTTTGAAGTTTTTACGAAAATGATTGCGAGAAATTTGTTTCTTTTTGAAAAAAACAGTTGCTTTTTAGTGAGCGATTCGATATAATCTTCCTACATAATATATTTCAAATCAATTAGCAAATCGCTAATATTTCATGCACGAATCGTGCGGATTTCTCAGTTGAATTTAAAGATGAACCACCGAAAAAGAAAGGAGCATATATGGAATACAAAAAATTTGTATGTATGGTGGAAGAAAAACTGAATTTAAAATTGGAAGGAGGAATGAAGGCGTCGAAGTATTCTGTTGTAAAAAATAATGGAATGGAAAAAACAGGGATGATACTGGAAAGTGACGAATATAATATCGCACCGGCAATCTATTTGGAAGAATTTTTTGAACAATATCAAAAAGGAATGTCAATTGATAGAATTGTAAATGAGATTCTGGAATTTTATGAAAAAGTAAAAGTAGAAGAAGACTACGATGTATCACAATTATCGTTGTATGAGAATGTAAAGAAGAAAGTTGCATTTAAGCTGGTGAATACAGAAAAGAATCAGCAGATGTTAAAAGAGGTTCCACATATTCCATTGCTGGATCTTAGTATTGTTTTTTACATTTTAGTTGATGTAGATGAGAAGGGGAGTGCAACTATTCAGATTCGAAATGAACATATTGAAAACTGGAATGTAAATGTGGAACAATTATATAAGGATGCAAAGCTTAATGTAAAATGTTTGATCCCTGCAAGACTGATGTGTATGCAACATGTGATAGAAAAGCTTTGCGACATATCAAAGGGGGAAGAAAAAGATTTGTTGAAAGCAAAATTTCCACCTGAGAATAAAGAGTTTATGTATATTCTGACAAATTCAATTCACCAATTTGGAGCTGCAGTACTTGCTTATCCAAATATTCTGGAAATGGCATCGCGAATTATCGGTGAAGATTTCTATCTGCTGCCAAGCAGTATCCATGAAGTGATTTTGATTCCAAAATCGAAAAGCCCTGATTTAAAAGATTTAAATGAAATGATTAATGAAGTCAATGAAACTCAGGTTCAAGAAGAGGAAGTTTTGAGTGATCATGCATACTATTATGAAAAGAACACACATACATTGATGATGGGAAAGTGTTTGAGTGAAATATAAATATTTTCATTAAAATTGTTTACAGAAAGTGAGTTAAATGGATTAAAGCTAAGGAGGATACTGCGTTACCATTCACAGTACCTGTGAACAGCAACGATACTGCCTGTCTTCCGGACAGGCAGTATCCAAATCCTCTTTACTTTTAGAAAAAAGTATGTTAAAGTAATGCTTGTGTTCTTGGAATAATCTAAGAATAAGAATTTGCGTTTGTAGCTCAGGGGATAGAGCGCTGCCCTCCGGAGGCAGGAGCGGCGGTTCGAATCCGCCCAGACGCGAGTAAAAAGATGCCGTATAATTTTACGGCATCTTTTCTTTTTTTACTCTAAATTTCTCGAATCAAATCAAGCAGATTCGGATTAAAAGTATTGTTTCTTAACATTTCAATTTCGTATTTGTATGGCGGATAAGATTTTTTCGCATTTTCTAAATCTGGAACATATGGAGTTTCTAAGATTTTAGGGATATTTTCAAAATCTTTATGATGCACAATATAATTCAGCGCATCAAAACCAATCTCTCCAAAACCAATATTAGCGTGACGATCCTTTGCAGCTCTAGGTATATTTTTACTGTCGTTGATGTGAAAAACAGCAATCTGTTCCTTCCCCAATATTTGATCAAATTTATCGATGACATCATCAAAGTGATGGATAATATCATAACCGGCATCACTGGTATGGCAGGTATCAAAACAAACGCGAAGTTTTTCGTTACATATAACACCGTCATAGATACGAGCAAGTTCTTCGAAAGAACGTCCTATCTCAGAGCCTTTTCCGGCCATTGTTTCCAGCGCAATATAGCAGTCAGTATCGTGTGTGAGCACTTCATTTAAGCCTTTTATAATCTGGGCAGTTCCAACATCAACACCTTCACCAACATGAGAACCGGGATGCAGAATCAAGGTGTGACTTCGGCAGGCGATGGTGCGTTCAATTTCTTTCGCAAGAAATTCTGTTGCAAGCTCAAAAGTTTCTGGCTTAACGGCATTCCCCAGATTAATAATATAAGGTGCATGAACAATGATTTCTTCAATGTTATGGGATGCCATGTACTCCCATGCTACGTCAATATTTAACTCACTTATATCTTTTCTGCGAGTGTTTTGTGGGGCTCCTGTATAGAACATAAATGTATTGGCGCCGTAGGAAACAGCTTCTTTTGCTGAGCCAAGCAACATTTCTTTTCCTTTCATTCCTACGTGTGATCCGATTTTTAGCATAATTTCCTCCAAAATGATTTGATAAATTTCTTGATAGAACTCATTATAAATGATAGAATAGCTAAATGGAAGTAGTATAAAATGGAACGGAGTGAAAATATAGTGAATACCTTATCTGAATTAATTACAAAAGAAATGGAACAGGCATTTACAGCAGCGGGATATGATGCGAAGTTTGCAAAAGTAACAGTATCAAATCGTCCGGATCTGTGTGAGTATCAGTGCAACGGAGCAATGGCAGCTGCTAAGACATATAAGAAAGCACCAATTATGATTGCGAATGATATCGTTGCAAATTTACAGGACAGTGAATGTTTTGCTCAGGTAGATGCAGTGAATCCTGGATTCATCAACTTGAAATTAAAATCATCTTTCGTGACAGCATTTTTAAATGAGATGGCAGGAGATGACACACTTGGTGTGGAAAAAGAAGCTAATCCGAAGACAATCTTAATTGATTACGGCGGACCAAACGTAGCAAAACCATTGCACGTAGGACATTTGCGTTCAGCAATCATTGGAGAGAGTGTAAAACGTATTATGCGTTTTAAAGGAAATGATGTAACAGGCGATATTCATCTTGGAGATTGGGGATACCAGATGGGTCTGATCATTACAGAGTTGGAGAAACGTCAGCCGGATCTTCCATATTTCGATGAGAGCTTTGAGGGAGAATATCCAAAAGAGGCACCATTTACCATCGGAGAGCTGGAGGAAATTTATCCAACTGCAAGCGGTTATGCAAAAGAACACGAAGAGTATCGCGAGAAGGCATTACAGGCTACTTATCTGCTTCAGAACGGACACAAAGGATATCGTGCGATCTGGAAGCATATCATGAACGTATCAGTTACAGATTTGAAAAAGAATTATAAGAATCTGAATGTTGAATTTGACCTTTGGAAAGGTGAGGCAGACGCACAGAAATATATTCCGGGTATGGTAGAGATGCTCAAAGAAAAAGGGTTTGCACATGTAGATGAAGGTGCATTGGTTGTTGATGTTCAGGAAGAAGGAGATAAAAAAGAAATTCCACCATGTATGATCCTAAAATCAGACGGAGCAGCTCTTTATGATACAACAGATCTCGCAACATTGGTAGAGCGTGAAGAATTATACAAACCGGATGAAGTGATTTATGTCGTAGATAAGCGTCAGGAATTACATTTTGTCCAGGTATTCCGTTGTGCTAAAAAATGTGGTATTGTGCGTCCGGAAACGGGACTGAAATTCCTTGGATTCGGTACAATGAATGGAAAAGACGGAAAACCATTTAAGACAAGAGAAGGCGGAGTTATGCGTCTGGAGAATCTGATCCGTGAGATTGATGAAGAGATGTATAAGAAGATTATGGATAATCGTACTGTTGAGGAAGAAGAGGCAAGAAATACAGCAAAAACAGTAGGACTTGCTGCAATCAAGTATGGCGATCTCTCAAATCAGGCCTCTAAAGACTATGTGTTTGATGTGGATAGATTTACTTCATTTGAGGGAAATACTGGTCCGTACATTTTGTATACGATTGTACGTATTAAATCAATTCTTGGTAAATATCAGCAGGATGGCGGTATCATTGAGGATTTGAAACTTCAGGAAGCAACAAATGAGTCTGAAAAAGCTTTGATGCTTGAGATTGCAAAATTCAATGAAATGATTAACAATGTTTATGCAGAAATCGCACCACATAAAATTTGTGCATATATTTATGATGTGGCAAACGCATTTAATAAATTTTATCATGAGACAAAGATTTTGGCAGAAGAAGATGCTCAGAAGAAAGCCGGCTATATCGCATTGTTAAAGCTTACAAAAGATGTGCTGGAGACATGTATTGATTTATTAGGTTTTGAAGCACCGGAAAGAATGTAAACAATAAGAAGAAAATGTTTGTATAAACGAATTCTATAAACAACAAATAACAGCCCTTTCCTATATATGGGAAGGGCTGTTGTGAAATGGAGAAAAGAATGACGGAAAAATTATTTTACAAAGACAGTCATATGCAGATGTTTCAGGCAATTGTACAAGAGTGTTGCAAGGATGGAGAAAATTATAAAATCCGTTTGGATCGCACGGCATTTTTCCCGGAAGGCGGAGGACAATATGCTGACCATGGAACTTTGAATGAATATGAAGTGCATGATGTTCAGGAAGAACAAGGCGATGTGTGGCATTATACTTCGCATCCGTTTGAAGCGGGAGATGTCGTGGAAGGAAAAATTGACTGGCAGGAACGTTTTGAAAAGATGCAGCAACATACAGGAGAACATATTATATCCGGGCTTGTGCATGCAAAATTTGGATATAACAATGTAGGATTTCATTTGGGAGATGATTCCTGTACGATGGATTTTGATGGGGAAATTTCAAAAGAGGAACTGGCGGAAATTGAGTGGAAAGCGAATGAAGCAGTTGTAGAAAATCTGGAAGTACAGGTTACATATCCATCAAAAGAAGAATTAGAAAATATTGCTTATCGAAGTAAAATTGAAATTGAAGGTCAGATTAGGATTGTGACGATACCAGGATATGATGTATGTGCATGTTGTGCACCACATGTAAAAACAACAGGAGAGATCGGACAGATTAAACTGATAAATGCACAGCGTTATAAAGGCGGCGTGAGAATTACGATGCTCTGTGGTTTTCGGGCACTTTGCGATTATAGGCAAAAACTATCAACAACAAGGCAGATATCTGCAAGTCTCTGTGCAAAAGAGAATGAAACGGCCGAGGCAGTGGAACATTTAAAAGAAGAAAATAACGCATTAAAACAAGAGTTGGACAGACAGAAAAAAATGTTGTTGGAGTACAAAGTGAAAGAAGTAGATCCGACTCAGAAGATAGTCTGTTTATTCGAAGAAGGTCTGGATGGGGAAGGACCACGATTTTTAATGAATCAGATATTAGAAAAACAACATGATATTTGTGCTGTGTTTAACAGACAGCCAGAAACATCAGAAGAAGGAAAGTTGTCATATCGCTATGTGATTGGAAGCAAAACATTGGATATGAGATTATTGGTAAAAGAACTGAATTCGCAGTTTCGAGGAAGAGGCGGCGGAAAACCAGAGATGGTGCAAGGTTCACTATTTGGAGATGAAGAGAGCTTGAGAGGGTGGATACAAGAGAAAGGAGAGGCTTTGAGAAATGAATAATAAGCCGATAAAAAATCCGTTTTGGTACGTATTTGGCCCACTGCTTGTTTACTGGATTGTAGGAATCTGTGTTAGTATCGGGACAGCGTGTGTACTGGTAATAGGAAATGTAGATGAATTCGCGAAGGTGATAAGTGGAATTGATACAGGGAGTGCAGATGCTATGACAATGGCAATGCAACAGTGTTCATTACTTGCCATGAAGTTAGAATTAAAATATGCACTTGAGATACAGTGTGTAAAAGCAATCTGTTCCATTTTTGCCTGCTCTGTTTTCTATTTTAAAGATCGTAAACGAGAAAAAGAAGAAAATGCACAGATGCCAGAGAAAGCAACCTGGTCTAAATATATATTTTTGTTAGTGTTTGCAGTTGCATATAATATTGGCGTGAGTTGTTTATCTTATATGGTGCAATTAGTGTCAGGAAATAGTAGTTTTCAAAATACGTCGGCAATATTTTATAATTCGAAATTTTGGCTTCAGATTGTTGGATTGAGTATTCTGATGCCAATTATGGAGGAATTGTTATTCCGTGGGATTATTTATAAAAGAATGCGGACAAAAACTCCATTTTTGAGGGCGGCAATGTTTTCCGCCATTTTGTTCTCGTTTATGCACAGCAATGCAATACAGATGATAAATGCACTTGTGTTGGGATTGGTTTTAGCGTATGTTTATGATAAATATGGTTCATTTAAAGCACCGGTGTTTACACATATGATTGCCAATTTGACGGCAGTAATAGGAACGAACACGGGAATCTTTAATGGTTTTGCAAAAAGTCCGGAGATACTTGGCGTTACCGTTGTTATATGTACATTTGTGGCAGCTGTGATGTTCACAATGATCCAGAAAATGGATACAGGTCTTAAACCGGAACAACCGTCTGATAAATCAGATGATTCCCAGAAACCGAATCTGGATATGTTCCGTTAATATAGTGTGAATTAATTGAATATAGAAAATGTTAGCACTCGTTTGAATTGAGTGCTAAAAAGTTGTTGACTTTTGGTCATTCTCGTATTAGAATACTCTTTAGATGATAAAAATGATACTGCTTACAGAAGAATTGCAGATGGTATCATCCAATTAACTTCAGATTAACAGTAAAATGATTTATAAAAGAGGAGTGTTTACTATGACAATGAAGAAAGGTAGTTTATCAATTGACAGCGAAAATATTTTCCCGATTATAAAGAAATGGGTATATTCAGATCACGATATCTTTGTGCGTGAGCTTGTGTCGAACGGATGCGATGCAATCACAAAATTGAAAAAGCTTGATATGATGGGAGAATATGAACTTCCAGATAATTATAAAGCAAAAATTCAAGTGATTGTAAATCCAGAAGAGAAAACATTAAAATTTATTGACAATGGTCTTGGTATGACAGCTGAGGAAGTTGAAAAATATATTACACAGATTGCATTTTCCGGTGCTACACAATTCCTTGAGAAATATAAGGATAAAACAACAGAAGATGAGATGATCGGACATTTTGGTCTGGGATTTTATTCAGCATTCATGGTTGCAGATGAGGTACATATCGATACACTTTCTTATCAGAATGACGCAACTGCCGTACACTGGGTAAGCGAAGGCGGTACAGAGTACGAGATGCAGGATGGAAATAAACAGGAAGTCGGAACAGAGATCACACTGTTTTTGAATGAAGATTGTCTTGAATTTGCAAATGAATATCGCGTAAGAGAAGTGTTGGAGAAATACTGTTCATTTATGCCGGTAGAAATTTTCTTAAGCAAAGCGAATGCAGAACCGGAGTACGAGACAATCGATGAGGCGGATGTTCTGGACACAGATGAAGTAGTTGAGCATATCACAGAAGAGCCGAAAGAAGGGGAAGAGGGCGAAGCAAAACAGAAAGCAAAAATTGTAAAACGTCCTGTTTCAATCAGTGATATTCACCCATTGTGGACAAAGAATCCAAGCGAATGTACAAAAGAAGATTACATTGATTTCTATAGAAAAGTATTTATGGATTACAAAGAACCATTATTCTGGATTCATTTGAATATGGATTATCCATTTAACTTAAAAGGAATTTTGTATTTCCCTAAGATTAATACAGAGTATGACTCAATTGAAGGAAAGATCAAATTGTATAACAATCAGGTCTTTATCGCAGACAATATTAAAGAAGTGATTCCTGAATTTTTAATGGTATTGAAGGGTGTGATTGATTGTCCTGATTTACCATTGAACGTATCGCGTAGTGCACTGCAGAATGACGGATTTGTAAATAAAGTCGCAGATTACATTTCTAAGAAGGTTGCAGATAAGCTGAACGGAATGTTCAAGACTGACAGAGAAAATTATGAGAAGTATTGGGATGATATCAGCCCATTTATCAAGTTTGGATGCTTAAAAGATGAAAAATTCGGTAGTAAAGTAAAAGATTCCATTCTTTACAAAGACTTGGAACACAAATATCTGACTTTGGAAGATTGCATCAAGGCAAATAAAAAAGAGGATGATGAAACTGAAGAAACAAAGACTGAGACAACAGAAGGAACTGACGCAGCAGAGAATTCTGAACAGGCTGAAAAAGAAAAAACTACTGTTTATTATGTAACAGACGAACAACAGCAGAGCCAGTATATCAACATGTTTAAAGAACAGGGACAGGATGCGATTCTGCTGACACATAATATTGATTCTGCATTCATTACTTATCTGGAGCAGAAACATGAAGATGTGAAATTTATGAGAATTGATGCCGATGTACATGAGTCTTTGAAGGATGAAGTATCTGAAGACGAGAAAGAAGAGTTCCAGAAGACATCGGACAGTATCGTAGAGATTTTCCGTAAAGAGCTTGGAAATGATAAGCTGGATGTCAAAGTAGAAAAACTCAAAGATGATAATGTGGCATCGATGGCTGTACTGTCAGAAGAATCCAGACGTATGGCAGAGATGATGAAGATGTATGGAATGAGTGGCATGGATCCAAGTATGTTTGGAACACAGGCAACACTGATTTTAAATGCAAATCATCCATTGGTTAAATTTGTTGTAGAGCATAAGAGAAGCAAAAATGTATCAATTATTTGTAAACAGCTCTATGACCTGGCAATGCTGGCTCATAAGCCATTAAATCCGGAAGAGATGACAGCATTTGTACAGAGAAGCAATGAGATTATGATGCTTTTGACAAAATAAAATGAAGTGACAGGGACATCCTGTATATAGAAGAGAGCAATTTCTGTTAAGAATATTCTTGGTGGAGGTTGCTCTCTTTTTATATATCAGATGTGAGATGACTCCCACCTCTGGAGGTGGCGAGTAACAAATCAGTATCAGTGGTGGGAGTCAATCCCCCATCTGATATAGCCTCCGGCAGGATTGCAGAGATGCGCAGAAGAAGTATGTCATGCATTGCATGACGCGCATCTCGCAGCAAGAATGCAGAGGCATTCTTGAATAGGAAGAGTTTTCTTATTAATAAACCTAGTTGACAAACAATATTATATGACATATAATATTGGAAAAGAAATAATATTACAAATAGAATAATATGATACATAAATGAGGTGATGGAATGGTATTTAACACAGGTGCTGCCTTATTGGACGCGATTGTTCTTGCTGTTGTGTCAAGAGAAACTGAGGGTACTTATGGTTATAAGATTACACAGGATGTACGTAAAGCAATTGATGTATCGGAATCTACTTTATATCCGGTGCTCAGGAGACTGCAGAAAGATGAATGTCTGGAAGTATACGATAGGAGTTATGACGGAAGAAACCGACGTTATTATAAAGTAACGGAAAAGGGAATGGCACAGCTTAATTTATATAAAATTGAATGGAAGAACTATTCTAGCAAGATACAGGATATATTTGAAGGGGGTGTGGGAGTATGAACCGCAAACAATTTATGGAAGAATTAAGCCAACTGCTCATAGGAATATCAGAAGAAGAAAGAGTAGAAGCACTGCAATATTATGAAGATTATTTTGATGATGCAGGAGCTGAGAATGAGCAGCAGGTAATAGAGGAACTAGGTACTCCGCAGAAGGTTGCCTCAACTATATGTCTGAATCTGGAACCAGGAAGTGAACAGAATGGTGAATTTACAGAATCTGGATTTCAGGATGAACGATTTGAGGAAAAAGCAACACCTGCCGCAAGAAGCCCACGGACAAAAGAAGGGGATACCTATTCATATAATGAAGCTTTTGGAGAGCAGGATTATCATAGTTCTTATAATAACATGGGACAAGGGCAGAAACCATGGACGAGCAAGACATTAAAAATCATCTTGATCATTGCAATTGTTCTGGTTGGTGCACCGGTTGTAATTCCGGTTGGAATAGGAATTGTAGCTGCTGTATTGGGACTTGTGATAGCGGCATTTGCAGTCTTTGCAAGTCTGGTGGTCGCATCAGTGGGGATTGGAATAGCCGGAATCGCAGTAGCTGTACTTGGAATCGTGGCAGCAGTTGGATTCCCATCAGCGATGATAATGGTTGGTGTCGGATTGATTATGTTGGCACTTGGTCTGGTGGCAACGGTTGCAACTGTAAGATTGTGTATGGTTATGTATCCAGCAATATTTCGAATTTTTGTTAATATTTGCAGATGGCCATTTTATCGAGGAAAGGCGGTGGGTAATGTATGAAAAAGCAATGGAAGATATTCTGGGCAATTTGTGGCAGCCTTGCCGCAATCGGAGTGATTTGTTGTATTGTCGGTGTGATATTAGGAGGTTCATTTTTCAGAAGTATTGTAAAAGACAGGGATTTTGATTATATAACCTTTGAAGCGGAAAATGACTTGGAAATAAAAGGAGAAGAACAGCAGACATTTTATGGAATAAAAGAGCTGGATGTAGATGTATCGCAGGTGAATGTACAGCTCGAAGAGTATGATGGCAGATATTTGACAGTAGAAACGGTTGATATTCCGGACAATGTTTTGAATAAAATCTCTTATACAGCAGATGAGTCTTCATTAGAGATAGAATTGGAAGATTCAAAAAGAATTAAGAAATTATTGTCAGATAATACAAAGGCAACGATAAGAATCAAAGTTCCGTCTCGTTCATTACAAGAAGCAGATATTTCGGTGGGAGCCGGAAGCTTATATATCAGTCAGATACAAGTTGAAGAATTACAAGTAGAAGTGGGGGCCGGTCAGGCAAAGATAGAACAATTTGTCTCAAATAGTGCAGAATTTTATTGTGGAGCAGGAGAAATGCAGATTGCAGGCGAAGCAGAATCAACAGAAGTTGAATGTGGAGTCGGAAGTATCATTTATCAGGCAAAAGGAAGAGAGGACGAATATAACTACCAAGTGGAAAGCTCTCTGGGAGAAGTTACTGTAGGAGGCAGGTCATGTGGTGGAATTGGTTCAGGTACAGAGATTTCTCGTGATGGAGCAAAAAAAGAATTATATATAGAATGTGGAATTGGTCAGGTTCAGGTGGAATTTCAAAAGTAGCAAGTGATTCTGATAGGAATATGTCAGCTTTGCTGACCGGAATCGCGCGCCAAGTCTTACGGACGTTCGACTTGAAAAGAATATAATATGAAGAGGAGAAAATATTATGAAAAAATTATATCGTTCAAAAGAAAGCAGAATGTTATGTGGTGTATGTGGAGGTGTAGGAGAATACTTTAATATCGACCCAACATTGGTTCGATTAGGAATGGTGCTTCTGGCTGCATGCAGTTTCGGAACAGGTGTATTAGCGTATTTTATTGCAGCTGTGATCATTCCAGATGAGCCGTCTGCTTTCTAGAAAGAATATAGAATCATGAGAAAAGGCATTCATGTAGAATGTCTTTTTGCATTTATGGGTATACTCTGAAAAAAGAAAGGGGTATCCATGATGAAAAAAGAAACGATAGATTTAAAATGCTTAGAAGAAGATGAAAAACTGAAATACGAAATTGCTGAAGAATTAGGCCTTCTAGACAAAGTAATGGAATCAGGATGGAAATCATTGTCATCCAAAGAAACAGGCAGAATTGGTGGCTTGATTACGAAGCGAAGAAGGGAAGAAAAGCAAAAGAACGAAAATAAAAAGTAAAAAGAAAATGTGAAAAATTGAAGAAAATCAAATGAAAAAACCATGAATATATTGCGTTGAAGAGATAAAATTGATAAAAATAGTTGAAATTGGAAAGTGTTTTTGGTACAATTGTACGACTGAGATAATCGCTTTGTGAGGAATCACATGCGTTTGACTTGAAAAAATAGGTGGGAAAATGGAAGAAAAGATAAATGTTTTTGACATTGAACTGAACCTGCTGACTGCAAAAAAGGCAATGAGGCAAGTGATGCGGTATATGGGAGGGGAAAGTGTCAGTACAATTGAACTTATTCCAATGGAAGTATTGTTAAAAGGACAAGATGATGCTGAATGGAAACAAGCATTACAGTCTGTCGATTTATTACTTCCGTCAGAGCGTGAAATTTTAGAAAGCGCAGAGGTGACGGATCAGAATGCAATACAGGATTTGGAGAATAACACATTCGTCAGATTGTTTTTTAGGTATTTAGTGAAAAATAAAAAGAAAGTTTTTTTGCTTACAGAAGATGAAAAAGCGAGCAAATTATTAAAAGAACGAATCGAAACTTACCGAAAAGGAATACAATTTGTTGGAGAAGCAGTAATCTCGGCTCAAAGTGGAAGTAAAGAAGCAGTGATTAATATGATTAATGGTGTAGAGCCGGACTGCATATTATCGGGATTATCTTATCCATGGCAGGAAAAATTTATTGCAGAGAGTAAAGCAGTTTTAAACGCAAGAGTATGGTTTGGGTGCACTTTCTTGTTGAACCAACAAAAAAAAGAGGAAAAGGCAAGTGGGAAATTCAAATATTTTATTCTGAAAAGATTATTTCGCTATCAAGTAGGAAAAACACAGAAAGGCTGATTTGTGAACTCTGTATAGGTTGAAAAAATTAAAAAATTGTAAATAAATATGAGGAAATGCATAAAAAATAAGGATTTTGTCTTTATTTTTTTGCAGTTTTGCATTAGTATATAAAATATATAGATTTACAGAGTGCGAATGACTAAAAAAAGTTTGTGAAAACTGCACATGAATTTGAATGAGCCAGTGGAGGAAAAAAGATGATAACAAATCAAATACTTCTAAATACAATTGAAGGATTAAAAGGAATTTCCAGAATTGATTTTTGTGTGTTTGATGTGGAGGGCAAAGTTTTGGCTACTACATCAGACAACGGGCATAACTATGAAGATGTGGTACTGTCGTTCGGGGAATCACCGGCAGATAGCCAGGAAATTCAAGGATGCCAATTTTTTAAGATATTTGATGAGCAGCAGTTAGAATACATTCTTCTTGCAGATGGAGAGAATGAAGATGTATACATGGTTGGAAAGATTGCCGCCTTCCAAATTCAGAATTTATTAATCGCTTACAAAGAGCGTTTTGACAAGGATAATTTTATAAAAAATCTGCTCTTGGATAACCTGTTATTGGTGGACATTTATAACCGCGCCAAAAAATTACATATTGACACAGATGCAAAACGTGTTATCTTTATTATTGAAACATCGAGAGAAAAAGACAGTGCAGCATTGGATAATGTCAGAAGCCTTTTAGGAGGAAAATCAAGAGACTTCATCACAGCTGTAGATGAAAAGAATATTATTGTTGTGAAAGAACTGTCTGAAAAAGATGGAAGTAAAGAGATGGATAAGATGGCAAAAGATATGTTGAGTATTCTGAAAGAAGATACGGGAGATGAACATATCCATATTGCATATGGTACTGTTGTGAATGACATCAAAGAAGTATCTAAGTCTTACAAAGAGGCTAAGATGGCATTGGATGTCGGTAAGATATTCTTTGATGAGAAAGACATTGTTGCATACAGTACACTTGGAATCGGCCGTTTGATCTATCAGTTACCACTTCCACTTTGCAAGATGTTTATCAAAGAAATTTTTGAGGGGAAATCACCGGATGAATTTGACGAAGAAACATTGGCTACGATCAATAAGTTCTTTGAGAACAGCCTGAATGTGTCAGAGACATCTCGACAATTGTATATCCATAGAAATACATTGGTATATCGTCTGGACAAGCTTCAGAAAAGTACCGGTCTGGATTTGCGTGTCTTTGAAGATGCAATCACATTTAAGATTGCGCTGATGGTAGTGAAGTATATGAAATATATGGAAACATTAGAGTATTAAATGTATTGGGGAATACAAAGGAGTAGAAATAATTAGGAGGAGCATATGATTGAATTAAAGAATGTAACGAAAGAGTACACGAAGGGAAATGCAGCTCTTAATGGTGTATCTGTTAAGATCGAACGTGGCGAGTTCGTTTTCATTGTAGGAGACAGCGGTTCAGGAAAATCAACACTGATTCGTCTGATCATGAAAGAACTTGATCCAACCAACGGTACAATTATTGTTAACGGACAGAATCTGAATCGTATGAAACATCGTAACATTGCAAAATACAGAAGAGGACTTGGAGTTGTCTTTCAGGATTTCCGTTTGTTAAAGGATCGTAATATCTACGAGAATATTGCCTTTGCATTGCGAGTTACTGAGACACCGACACGAGTGATTAAGAGAAAAGTACCGGCTGCATTATCACTGGTAGGTCTTGCACAGAAATACAAATCCTATCCAAAAGAACTGTCAGGTGGAGAACAGCAGAGAGTTGCGATTGCAAGAGCAATTGTAAATGAACCTGCAATTTTGTTAGCGGACGAGCCGACTGGTAACCTGGATCCGACAAACTCATGGGAGATTATGAGTTTGCTGAAAGAGGCTAACGAGCGTGGAACAACAGTACTTGTTGTTACACATAACCAGGAAATCGTAAACGAGATGAACGAGCGAGTTATCACAATGAAACAAGGTGTGATCGTAAGTGATGAACAAAAAGGTGGGTATATAGATGAGGATTAGTACATTAGGATATGTTGGAAAACAAGGTGTGAAGAATATCGGAAGAAACAAGATGTTTTCAATTGCCGCTATCGCAACAATGTCGGCATGTATCTTCCTTTTTGGATTATTTGCATCAATTTTGCTGAATTTTCAGTATATTATTAAAACAGCTGAAGAAGGTGTAGCAATCACAGTTTTCTTTAACGAAGATGCAACAGAGGATCAGATTAGTAATATTGGTAAACAGCTTGAGAGCAAGGATGATGTTCTTGAAGTGAAATATGTGTCGGCAGACGATGCATGGGATAAGTTTAAAGATGAATACTTTGCAGATAATAAAGATCTGGCAGATGGATTTAAAAATGATAACCCGCTTGCAGGTTCAGATAACTACGAAGTATATATGAAAACGGTAGATGATAAAGGACAAGATTTAATTGCAAAAAGTAAATCACTTGCAGCAACACAGAAAGAGCTGGTTGACTTTGCAAAAGGTCTGGATGGAGTTCGTAAGGTAAATAAGTCAGATGTTGTTGCAAATACACTTTCCAGTGTGAATGTGTTGGTGGCATATATATCTATTGCGATTATCCTGATTTTATTTGGAGTTTCTATTTTCCTGATCAGCAATACAGTTTCAATGGGTATTACAGTTCGTAAAGAAGAGATTGCAATTATGAAATATATCGGAGCAAAGGACTTCGTAGTTCGTTCTCCATTTGTAATTGAAGGTCTTATCATGGGAATTATCGGAGCTGTTATTCCATTAGGAATATTATACGTACTGTATGGAAAAGCAGTTTCATATATTTTAGCAAAGTTTGCAATTTTAAATAATATTATCGAATTCCTTCCGGTAACAACAGTATATCGTTACTTATTGCCAATCGGATTACTTTTAGGAGTAGGAATTGGATTTATCGGAAGTTATTTCACAGTGCGTAAGCATTTGAAAGTTTGATAAAAGTTACATAGAGTTTATGAAGGTGTACGATGCCATAGGTATCGTACACTAATAATATGGGTGAAAATATGAAAAGAAAAACAAAGCGCGTAATTAGTGGGGCCTTGGCACTGACTATGAGTATGGGGATGACTGTGAATGTACATGCGACAACCATTGAAGAGGCACAGAAGAAAGCAGACCAGCTACAGTCACAAAAAAACTCTACAGAGGCAGAAAAGAATTCTCTCACGGAACAGCTGTCTGGAATTGTAGAAGACATGGAAAAAGCACAGGAAAAACTGACAGCTAAACAGTCAGAAATTGAGACAGCGGAGACGGAACTGGTAAATGCTAAGGTTGACGAAAATAATCAGTATGATAGCATGAAAAAACGCATTAAATTCATGTATGAGAATGGCAATACACAGTTAATTGAAATTTTGATTGAAAGTGAGAATATTGGGGATTTTTTAAATAAAGCAGAATACATTTCACAAATTTCAAATTATGACAGGGATATGCTAAATCAGTTTCAGACAATCGTAAAAGATGTTGAAGAAAAAGAAGCAGCATTACAGACAGAATATTCAGAGTTGGAAGTATTACAGAATGAGTTGATCAGTAAGCAAGAAGAAGTTCAGACAATGCTGGATAATACAAATGTGGAGCTTGCAGATTTGGAAAAGCAGATTGGAGAGAACGCTTCTACGTTGAAAGCGTTGATTGCTCAGGCAGAAGAAGAAAAGAGAAAACAGGAAGAAGCTGCAGCAGCCGCAGCAGCCGCCGCAGCTGCTGCACAAAAACCGGCTCAGAGTACAAATAGTAATTCAAATAGTGGCGGAAGTACTTATGTTCCACCAAGTTCAAGTAATACAGTGGTGGGAAATGGTCAATTTGTAAATCCGTGCCCGGGTGCATATGTATCAAGTACTTTTGGCTATCGTGATTTTGATGGAGCTTTTCACAAGGGACTTGATCTTGCGGCAGGCGAGGGAACACCGACATATGCAGCAGCATCGGGAACTGTAGTGATTGCAGGATGGAGCAATAGTGCAGGAAACTGGGTTGTTATCAATCATGGAAATGGTCTTGTTACAAAATATATGCATCACTCGGCATTATGCGTATCAGCGGGACAGACAGTATCAGCAGGACAACAGATTGGATATGTAGGAAACACAGGTAATTCATTTGGAGCTCATTTGCATTTCCAGGTGGAATTGAATGGTTCAGCAGTAAATCCACAGAATTATCTGTAATGAGGTATATGAATAATGAATCCATTAGAGGAAAAAACAGAACTAGAAGAAAAGATTGAACAAGAACAAAAGCGAGAAAAGAAAAAATTCTGGAAAGGCGTTCTTTGCGGAGCGGCAGTTACGTTATGTTTGGCTGTGGGAGTCGGAATTTTTTGTACGGCAATTGTATCAGGTATACATATATTTTCCTCATCAGAGAAAAAACAGGTAGAAAATAAACTGCAGATAATACAGGCAATTATTGATAAATATTATTTGTATGAAGATGAGATTGACCAGGATGCTTTGGAACAGGGGATTTATGCAGGATATGTAAATGCCTTGGATGATAAATATACAGTGTATTACAATGAAGAAGAAACAGATGCTTTACAGGAAAGTGTAAGTGGAACGTATACGGGTATCGGAGCAGCTTTGTTGCAGAATACAACCAGTAATGAAGTTGTGATTTCTAAAGTATATAAAGATTCACCTGCAGAAGAGGCCGGATTAAAAGAAGGAGATGTGATTTACCAAGTAGATGACCATACAATATCCGACCAGTCTCTCGATGAGGTGGTGAGCTGGATCCGAGGAGAAGAAGGTACAGATGTAACACTTCATGTTGTGCGTGACGGACAACAACTGGAACTTAAGGCAACAAGAAAACAACTTGAAACTCCGACAGTTGTGTATGAAATGAAAGAGAATCAGGTTGGTTATATTGCAGTCAGTGAATTTGACGAAGTAACACTTTCGCAGTTTGAGACTGCCTTGAATGATCTGGACGGTCAGGGAATGGAAGGCTTGATTATTGATCTGAGAAGTAATCCAGGAGGAAATCTGGATACTGTAACAGATATGTTAAAATTGCTTCTTCCAAAAGGCACAATCGTATCTGTGAAAGACAAAGCAGGAAATGTTGAAGAGTATAAATCTGACGGAAGTCACGAGTTTACAAAACCATTAGCAGTGCTTGTAAATCAATATAGTGCAAGTGCATCAGAAATCTTTTCAGGAGCAATACAAGATTATGGAATTGGGGACATTGTCGGAGTTACAACATACGGAAAAGGAGTTGTACAACAGATTCTTGATCTTGGCGATGGAACAGCTATGAAAATTACAATTGCAGAATATTTTACACCGAATGGACGCAGCATTAATAAGAAAGGCGTAACTCCGGATGTAGAAGTTGAATATCAGGCAGACGAAAATGATCCGACTGCTGATAATCAGTTGGACAAAGCAATGGAAGTAGTTCAGCAGAAAATGCAGAGTGAAAAATAATAATTAAAACAAATGTTACGGAATTGTTAAAAACTATTGCATAATCGACACTGATGTATTATACTTATTAAAGTATGATAAAGAAAATGAAAAAATTCCCAGAATTGAAATGTTTGACGGAAACAGTTCGGAGAACAGTGGATTATAATTTTGAAGGGGAATAAAAGTATAAAATAAGGAATAGGTGGTAAGATGAAGTTTAAGAAGGTACAAGGCTTAATACTGGCAGTTGTTTTATCTTGTTCAATGGTGGCTACTCCGGTATTTGCAGCACCAAAGAGTGAAGAACAGTCTTCATTGGAAGCAGAGAAAGCTGAAAAGCAGAGTGAAGTAAGTTCTTTGCAGGATCAGTTAAATTCATTGATGACAAAGATGAATGATCTTGAGACACAGTTGATTGAGAAAGGTCAGCAGATTTCGCAGGCAGAAGTTGATCTGGAAGCGGCTCAGCAGAAAGAACAGCAGCAGTATGAAGATTTGAAACTCCGTATTAAATACATGTATGAAGAAGGTGATGGTTCAGCAATGGAACGCATCCTCTCATCAGGAAGTATCGCGGAAGTTCTGACTCAGGCTGAATATGTACAGAAAGTGCATTTATATGACAGAGCACAGTTGCAGGAATACCAGAATACAGTACAGCAGGTAACGGACTTGAAGAGTGGTCTGGAAGAAGATCAGGCAAAACTTCAGAACCTGGAAGGTGAATATCAGGCACAGTCTGATGAGCTGAATACAACAATTGAAAGCAAGAGTGCGGAAATTAGCAATCTGGATAGCATGATTCAGGAAGCAGCGAGAGTTGCATTGGAGAAAGCAGCCGCAGAAAAAGCAGCATCAAACACAACCGTTGCAAGCAATACTACAAATAATAGCGGAACAACAAATACGGGTGGTACGACAAATACAGGTGGTACAACAAATGTCACACCGGCACCAACACCTACGCCAACACCGGTACCTACACCAGCACCGGCACCAACACCGGCAGCACCATCAGTTGATGGAGGTTCAGTTGTAAGCCGTGCATACAGCCAGCTTGGAGCAGCATATGTATGGGGAGCTTGCTCACCGGGAGCATTTGACTGTTCAGGATTCGTAAGCTACTGTCTGACAGGAAGTTATACAAGACTTGGAACTACATATACATTCCTTGGATGGACACAGGTAAGTGATCCACAGCCGGGAGATGTTTGCGTTAATGCAAACCATTGTGGTATTTATATCGGTGGTGGACAGATGATTCATGCAGCAACAGAAGGCGTTGGCGTTATTGTAGGACCTGTTCAGGGCGGTATGATTTACGTTCGTTACTAAAGATAATTACTTATATAAATTACGAATGATAAAAGATTAAAAGTAAGAAGAAATCCCTTGAAACACAGAGTGTTTTGAGGGATTTCTTTTCTTGAAAAATCTCCTAATAGTAGTAAGTGAAAAAAGCCTTGCAATTCATAAGTGTTTATGCTAAACTATTATCGTTGCGAAAAAACACGCATGTGGATTGCCCTTTCTGGTGCCTAATTTCACGAAATGTGAGATGGTCTTGGGGAATAAAGATAAACATGCGGAAGACTAAAACCAAATGGAGGAAAGTAACATGAGCGTTATTTCAATGAAACAGCTTTTAGAAGCAGGTGTTCATTTTGGACATCAGACAAGAAGATGGAACCCTAAGATGGCTCCATACATCTACACAGAGAGAAATGGTATCTATATCATCGACCTGCAGAAATCAGTAGGAATGGTTGACGATGCATATCAGGCAATTGCTGATATCGCAGCTAATGGTGGTACAGTACTTTTCGTAGGAACAAAGAAACAGGCTCAGGATGCTATCAAAACAGAAGCAGAGCGTTGTGGAATGTACTATGTAAATGAGAGATGGCTTGGAGGTATGCTTACAAACTTCAAGACAATCCAGAGCCGTATTAAGAGACTCAAAGACATCGAGACAATGTCAGAAGACGGAACATTCGATGTACTGCCAAAGAAAGAAGTTATTGAGCTGAAAAAAGAGTGGGCTAAACTTGAGAAAAACCTTGGCGGAATCAAAGAGATGAAGAGAATTCCAGACGCTATCTTTATCGTAGATCCTAAGAAAGAAAGAATCTGTGTACAGGAAGCACACACATTGGGAATTCCATTGATCGGTATCGCTGATACAAACTGTGATCCAGAAGAACTGGATTACGTTATTCCAGGTAATGATGATGCAATCAGAGCTGTAAAACTGATCGTTTCTAAGATGGCTGATGCAGTTATCGAAGCAAACCAGGGAGCAGCAGAAGAAGCATATTATGAAGATGCTGAGGAAGCAGTAGCTGAAGAGGCTGTAGAAGAGTAAGATGACTCGAATGCTTCAGCCTGATTAATCAGGCTGAAGCGTTTTTTCATTCCCGAATTGTTTCATATAGAAAAAATTTGCAAAAGTGGGTTTACTATATGGACAAACATATGTAATAATGGAAACTAAAGAATTAGTATTCCTTAAAAAGTATAAAAATGGAGGATAAGATCATGGCAATTACAGCAAGCATGGTAAAAGAATTAAGAGAGATGACAGGTGCAGGAATGATGGACTGCAAAAAAGCTCTTGGTGAGACAAATGGTGATATGGATGCAGCAGTAGAGTACCTGAGAAAGAACGGACAGGCTAAAGCTGAGAAAAAAGCAGGAAGAATTGCAGCAGAAGGTATTGTTAAAGCTGTAGTAAAAGATGATAAAGTAGCTTCTATCGTAGAAGTTAACTCTGAGACAGACTTCGTTGCTAAGAATGCTGATTTCCAGGCATTTGTTGAGGCAGTAGCTAATCAGGTAGCAGATTCAGATGCAGCAGATATGGATGCATTTATGGCTGAGGCTTGGGAAGCTGATACAACAAAGACAGTAAAAGAAGCTCTTGTTGAGAAAATCGCTGTAATCGGAGAAAATCTGAACATCAGAAGATTTGAGAAAGTTGTAACAGACGGATGTGTAGTATCTTATATCCACGGTGGCGGACGTATTGGTGTTTTAGTTGAAGCTGATACAGATGTTATTAATGATGAGATCAAAGCTTGCTTAAGAAACGTAGCAATGCAGGTTGCAGCTATGTCTCCAACATATGTATCACGTGCAGAGGTATCTGAAGACTTCATGAATCACGAGAAAGAAATCCTTCTTGCTCAGGCTCAGAAAGAGAATCCAGAGAAACCAGCTAACATCATTGAGAAGATGATCATTGGACGTCTTAACAAAGAAATGAAAGAAATCTGCCTGCTTGACCAGGTATACGTTCAGGATAGTGATCTGACAGTTGCTAAATATGTAGAAAAAGTAGCTAAAGAGAACAATGCTAACGTAACAGTTAAGAAATTCGTTCGTTTCGAGACAGGTGAAGGTATTGAGAAAAAAGTTGACGACTTCGCAGCAGAAGTTGCAGCTCAGGCAGGAATGTAAGCGTCTAGCACAAGCAAGGTAAATATAAAAAAGAACCCTCGACACAAGTTTACTTGTGAGCGAGGGTTCTTTTTTATATTTATCGTGCGACGCACGGATAGCGAGATGAAGCGAAGCGGAATCGAGCTAAGAGTGCTTGTGCGGATGTCATGAGATGCTTCTTAATTTATCGTGCGACGCACGGATAGTGAGATGAAGCGAAGCGGAATCGAGCTAAGAGTGCTTGTGCTAGACACACGGATAGCGATTATTAAATTTCATAAATATCACAAAAACATATTGACAAATACTTTTATAATGATATAATTTGATAGTCAAAATATTTTAAAACAAAAATAAATGACGGAAAGAAGTTGCTGTTAATAAATGAGCTAATCAGATGATTATGACCGGCAACAGGAAGAGGACTATGGTAGGAAGAATAAGCGGAACAGGTTCCTATATTCCAAAAGAAGTGTGGGATAACCAAGTCTTAACTCAATTGGTTGATACCAGTGATGAGTGGATACAGGAACGTACTGGTGTGGCGAGACGCCACATAGCAGGAAAAAATGAAACAACTGCATATATGGCAGCAGAAGCAGCAAAGAGGGCACTGGAAGATGCCAATGTCTCAGCACAAGAGATTGACTTAATCTTGGTTGCAACGATTTCGCCCGGAAGGATTATGCCGAGTACATCATGTGAAGTACAGGCAATGATAGAGGCAAAACGCGCTACGTGTTTTGATCTGAATGCAGCATGTACAGGATTCTTATTTGCACTGAATACCGCGCAAGCTTACATCAAACAAGGAATTTATTCTAAAGTCTTGGTAATTGGTACAGAGAGCTTATCAAATCTGGTGAATTGGAAAGACAGGGGCACATGTATCTTGTTTGGTGATGGAGCCGGTGCAGTTGTGTTAGAGGCATCAGAAGAAGGAAGATACGCACAGTATTCACAGTCTATAGGATGTGATGGAGAAGTTTTAACGGTTGGCTGCCGCAATCAAAAACAATATGAAAGTCAGCCTTGTGCAAAAGAAACATTTATTCAGATGGATGGACGTGAAGTATTCAAATTTGCGGTATCGAAAGTACCGGAGGCAATTGGAGAACTGCTAAAACAAGAAGGGAAAAACGTAGAGGATATTTCCCAATTTATCTTACATCAGGCCAATAAGCGGATTGTGCAATCTGTTTCAAAACGAATGAAAGTAGACATAAAATATTTCCCAACAAATATGGAAGAATATGGAAACACGTCATCGGCCAGTATCCCGATTCTATTGGATGAGTTGAATCGAAGCGGAAGACTAAAAAGAGGAACCTATCTTGTTCTTGCAGGATTTGGAGCAGGGCTGTCATATGGAGCAAGCCTGATCCAGTGGTAGTAGATAAATAAGACTATCAAATTTAAAACAAAATGGAAATAAAAAGGAGATTAAAATCATGATGGAAAGAATTAAAGAAATCGTAGCAGATTCATTAGGAGTAGATGTAGATTCATTGACAGCAGAGACAAGATTTAAAGAGGATTTAGAAGCAGATTCACTTGATCTGTTTGAAATGGTAATGGCAATCGAAGAAGAGTTCGACGTAAAAATCGAGACAGAAGAATTAGAAAATATTAAGACACTTGGAGATATCGAAAAAGAAGTAGAAAAATTGCAGGCATAGAAAATTTGATTGATGCAAAGTAAGAGCGCAGACATACGGGAGGCAATTAATTATATGAAAACGGAAGTTACCGAATTACTTGGAATTGAATATCCAATCATTCAAGGCGGAATGGCATGGGTGGCAGAATATCACCTTGCCGCAGCAGTATCTGAGGCAGGCGGACTTGGTATTATCGGTGCATCTAGTGCACCGGCAGACTGGGTACGCGAGCAGGTAAGAGAGGCAAAGAAACTGACAGATAAACCATTTGGAGTAAATATTATGTTGCTCAATCCAAATGCCGATGAAGTTGCAAAAGTAATCGTTGAAGAAGGCGTACAGGTTGTTACAACAGGTGCAGGAAATCCGGAAAAATATATGGAGATGTGGAAAGCAGCTGGTGTGAAGGTGATTCCGGTGGTTGCTTCCGTAGCGCAGGCAGTCCGTATGGAACGATGTGGAGCAGATGCTGTTGTTTGTGAAGGCTGTGAAGCCGGAGGTCATATCGGAGAATCTACAACGATGGTGCTTGTTCCACAGGTAGCAGATGCAGTTTCCATTCCAGTTATTGCAGCAGGTGGAATAGCAGACGGCCGTGGTGTAGCGGCAGCATTTATGCTCGGTGCGAAAGCTGTTCAGGTAGGAACTCATTTTGTTGTTACAGAAGAGTCACAGGTTCATGAAAATTATAAAGAGCGTATTCTGAAAGCGAAAGACATCGATACTAAGGTTACAGGAAGAACAACAGGTCATCCGGTGCGTGCACTTCGCAATCAGATGACAAGAGAATACTTAAAGAAAGAAGCAGCAGGAGCATCTTTTGAAGAACTGGAATTAATGACACTGGGTGGTCTTAGAAAAGCTGTTGTTGAAGGAGACGTTACGACAGGAAGCGTAATGGCAGGTCAGAGTGCTGGTATGGTAAAAGAAAAAATGACCTGTGCACAGCTTATCCAAAAGTTAAACAATGAGGCAGAATATTTATTGAAAGGAACGAAAATCCATGAATAAACTTGCATTTATTTTTCCAGGCCAGGGAGCACAAAAAGTGGGCATGGGTAAAGATTTCTATGAAACATTTGATAACGTAAAAGAAATATTTGACAGTGCATGCGAATGGCTTGACCTGGATATAAAAGCACTTTGCTTTGAGGAAAATGATAAGCTGGATCTGACAGAGTATTCGCAGCCTGCATTAGTAACTACTTGTCTGGCGATGGCAGATATATTACGAAATAAAGGAATTGAACCGGATATTTCGGCAGGGTTAAGTCTTGGAGAGTATTGTGCTATTGCAACAGCCGGGGCAATCAGCGTGAAAGATGCGATTACGACTGTAAGAAAACGAGGAATCCTTATGGAGCAGGCAGTTCCGGCGGGGCAAGGAGCAATGGCAGCGGTTCTTGGTATGACAGCGGAAGAAATTGATGAAGTAGTCGACGCAATTTCGGATGTTAGTGTAGCGAATTATAACTGTCCGGGACAAATTGTAATCACAGGAAAAAAAGAATCCGTAGAAGAAGCCAGCGAAAAATTGCAGGAAGCAGGGGCAAAAAGGGTAGTTCCGTTAAATGTAAGCGGACCATTTCATTCAGCAATGCTTGAAGAAGCGGGTGAGAAACTTGCAGATGTATTAGAAAAAGTGACAATTTCTGAATTACAAATCCCGTATGTTACAAATGTAACAGCAGAATTTGTAAAGGATCATCAGAAAATCAGAAGTCTTCTGGCAAAACAGATTTCATCACCTGTAAAATGGCAGCAAAGTGTAGAAGCGATGATAGCAGAAGGTGTGGATACTTTTATAGAAATCGGACCAGGAAAAACACTTGCAGGGTTTATGAGAAAAATTAATCGTAATGTAAAAGTATACAATGTACAGACGGTAGAGGATATCGAGAAAGTTGTACAAGAATGTAGTAGAAAATAGAGAGGTTACAGACTATGTCAGAAAAGAAAATTGCAATTGTAACAGGAGCATCTAGAGGAATAGGAAAAGCAATTGCCTTAGAACTTGCAAGACAGGGCATTTTTGTTGTTATAAATTACAATGGTTCAAAAGAAAAAGCAGAGGAAGCGTTGAGAACTATCCAAAATGAGGGTGGAGATGGAGTGATTTATCAGTGTAATGTGGCTGATTTCGAGGCATGCAAGACATTTATAGAGGATATTGTATCAACTTATGGAAGGATTGACATTCTTGTAAATAATGCCGGAATTACAAAAGACGGTCTGCTGATGCGTATGAGCGAGGCTGATTTTTCTGAGGTAGTCGATATCAATCTGAAAGGAACGTTCCACTGTATTCATCATGTGGCACGTCCAATGTTAAAGCAGAAATCAGGAAGGATCATCAATCTTGCATCGGTAGTTGCTTTACACGGAAATGCAGGACAGGTAAATTACGCGGCATCAAAAGCAGGAATTATCGGCATGACAAAATCTGCGGCAAAAGAGCTTGCATCCAGACATATTACAGTCAATGCAATTGCGCCGGGATTTATTCAGACAGATATGACAGCGGTACTTTCTGAAAAAGTAAAAGAATTAACGAAGACACAGATTCCAATGGGAACATTTGGACGACCGGAAGACGTAGCAAAAGCAGTAGCATTTCTGGCATCTGAGGAAGCCGGATATATTACAGGGCAAGTGCTGTGTGTAGATGGCGGAATGGCAATGTAGAAGAGTACGAACAATAGATGGAGGCATTATGAAAAGAAGAGTAGTAGTAACAGGGCTTGGTGCGATTACACCAATTGGAAATGATGTAGAATCTTTTTGGAGTGGCATCAAAGCAGGACATGTTGGAATCAGTGAAATCACACGATTTGATACAACAGATTACAAAGTAAAAATAGCTGCGGAAGTAAAAGATTTTTCGGGAAAAGATATCCTTGGATTTAGAACAGCAAAGAGAATGGAATTGTTCTCGCAATATGCAGTTGCAGCAGCAATGGAAGCTGTAAAAGATGCAGGTCTTGATATGGAAAAAGAAGATCCGTTTCGTGTCGGCGTAATCGTTGGCTCCGGAGTGGGAAGCCTGCAGGCAGCAGAAGCCGGGGTGGAGAAAATCCTGACAAAAGGACCATCGAGAGTGGATCCGTTAATCGTTCCTAAAATGATTACAAATATGGCAGCAGGAAATGTATCTATCGCTGTAGGTGCACGTGGAAAATGTACAAATGTAGCAACAGCATGTGCGACAGGTACACACTGTATTGGTGATGCATTTCGTGCAATCCAGTATGGCGATGCGGATGTGATGTTGGCAGGAGGAACAGAAAGTTCCATTTGTCCAATTGGGGTAGCTGGATTTACCAGCCTGACAGCATTGTCAGAAAGCAATGATCCAATGAGAGCATCAATTCCATTTGATAAAGACAGGGACGGATTTGTTATGGGCGAAGGTGCAGGAATTGTAGTTCTGGAGGAATTAGAGCATGCAGTTTCAAGAGGTGCACAAATTCTTGCAGAAGTTGTAGGATACGGTGCCACAGCAGATGCTTTCCACATTACATCACCGGCAGAAGATGGAAGCGGTGCAGCAAGGGCTATGGTGGATGCAATGAAAGAGGCAGATGTAAAGCCGGAACAGATTGAATACGTCAATGCACATGGTACAAGTACACACCATAATGATTTGTTTGAAACACGTGCAGTGAAAGTAGCTTTTGGTGATGCAGCATCAAATTTAAAAATCAATTCTACAAAGTCTATGATTGGACATTTGCTCGGAGCAGCAGGAGCAGTAGAATTTATTGTCTGTGTAAAATCTATTTTAGACGGATTTATTCACCAGACAGTCGGAACTCAAGAAGTGGATGAGGAACTTGATTTGAATTATATGGTTGGAGCACCGGCAGAACAGGAAATTACATATGCAATGAGTAATTCACTTGGATTTGGCGGGCATAATGGAAGTATATTGATTAAAAAATATGAAGCATAAAAATTCATTTCATATAGTGTATACAGAGTGATATGTAAGGGGATAAACATGGATTTTGAACAGATTATAGAATTAATAGATCATGTCTCTGCTTCAGAATTGTCTTCTTTTCATTATGAAAATGGAGACACAAAGATTTCAATGAAGGCAGGGAAAAAAGTTGTATTAGGGACAAATACAACAGAAAAAAATGTAGAACCGATTATTTTAAAAGAAGACACAGTAACAACAGGACAGCAAGAGAAGAAAGTAGAACCAGAAGGAAAAATCATTAAATCTCCACTGGTTGGAACATTCTATGCAGCCCCTGCCGAAGATGCACCTGCATTTGTAAGTGTTGGGGATACGGTAAAAAAAGGACAGGTCGTTGCGATTGTTGAGGCAATGAAGCTGATGAATGATATTGAAAGCGATTTTGATGGAAAAATAGTCGAAATTTATGTGGAAAATGGAGATGCGGTAGAATATGGACAGCCGTTATTTTGCGTTGAGTAGAAGTCTTGATAAATGGCAGATGGAGGAAATGTAGATGAATCATTTAGATGTAAAACAGATTGAGGAAATCATTCCTCATCGACATCCATTTTTATTAGTGGATTATATTGAAGATTATGTACCGGGGGAATATGCTGTCGGATATAAATGCGTAACATTTCGTGAAGATTTTTTTAAAGGACATTTTCCACAGCAGCCGGTAATGCCAGGTGTCTTGATCGTAGAAGCACTGGCGCAGACCGGAGCAGTTGCAATTCTTTCGCAGGAAGAAAATAAAGGAAAGATTGCGTTCTTTGGAGGAATTGATAAATGCCGTTTTAAAAGAAAGGTCGTTCCGGGAGACAAGCTTCGTCTGGAAACAAAAATTATTAAACAAAAAGGACCGGTAGGTATTGGAGAAGCAATTGCGACTGTTGATGGAAAAGTTGCAGTAAAAGCAGAATTGACATTTATGATTGGATAAGGTGTTGAAGTATGATTCAGAAATTATTGATTGCCAACAGAGGAGAAATCGCGGTGCGTATTATTCGTGCATGCAGAGAACTGGGGATAGAGTCTGTAGCTGTTTATTCAGAGGCAGATCAGGAAAGTCTCCATACACAGCTGGCAGATGAAGCAGTCTGTATAGGACCGAGTGCTTCATCAGAGAGTTATTTAAATATGGAAAGTATTATCAGTGCGGCGATGGTGACAGGTGCAGATGCAATTCATCCTGGATTTGGATTTTTGTCTGAAAATGCAAAATTTGCTCAGTTGTGTGAACAATGTGGAATCACCTTTGTAGGACCAAATTCTTCCGTAATCCAATGTCTTGGAAATAAGCAGGAAGCCAGAAACACAATGACACGTGCAGGTGTGCCTGTCATTCCGGGAACAGATGAGTCTGTGCTGGATGTGGAAACAGGATTAAAAGAGGCAGAAAGAATCGGTTATCCGGTTATTATCAAAGCAGCTCTTGGAGGCGGCGGAAAAGGAATGCGTGTTGCATATTCAGAAAATGAATTTACAAAAGCATTTCAGACAGCACAAAAGGAAGCAAAAATGGCATTTGCAGATGAAACCATGTATATAGAGCATTTTGTAGAACATCCGCGACACATTGAATTTCAGATTCTGGCTGATTCAAAAGGAAATGTAATTCATCTTGGAGAGCGTGATTGTTCTATCCAAAGAAATCATCAGAAGATGATAGAAGAATCTCCTTCGGCAGCGGTTTCTGAAGAATTAAGACAGAAAATGGGAGAAGCAGCAGTGAAAGCAGCGAAAGCGGCTCATTATGAAAATGCCGGAACGATTGAATTCTTATTAGAGAAAAATGAAAAATTTTATTTTATGGAAATGAATACTCGTATACAAGTTGAACATCCGGTAACAGAGTGTGTGACAGGCTTGGATCTTATCAAAGAACAGATAAAAATCGCGTCAGGAGAACCACTTTCAATCACACAGAAAGATGTTAAAATCCAGGGACATGCAATTGAATGCAGAATCAATGCAGAAAATCCAATGAAACATTTTCGGCCTTCTCCGGGACAGATTACAGAGCTACATTTACCGGGAGGTCAGGGAATCCGTGTAGATACGGATATTTACAGTGGCTATCATATTTCACCATATTATGATTCCATGCTGGCAAAGTTAATTGTCTGCGGTAAAACGAGAGAAGATGCCATTGCGAAAATGCAGAGTGCTCTTGGCGAAGTTATTATAGAGGGAATTGATACAAATGTCGATTATCAGTTTGAGATACTACAAAATCCAGATTATCAGGCAGGTAATTTTGACATTGAATTTTTAAATACGCATGTAATTGCAGGAGTAAATATCAATGAAATTTAAGCATATGTTTAAAAGAACTGCTGTGAAAAATGATACAGTAAATGAGAAGAAAACCAGATTTTCAGCACGAAAACCAGAAGTACCGGATGGTTTGATGAAAAAATGTAATGCTTGTAAAACCGCAGTATTTGTAGAAGAGGTTAAGCAAAATAATTATATTTGTCCACATTGCCAGAACTATTTCCGTATGCATGCATATCGTAGAATTCAAATGATTGCAGATCCGGATAGTTTTGAGGAATGGGATAAAGGATTGCAGACAAGAAATCCGTTACAGTTTAAAGGCTATGAAGAAAAGCTGGATAAATTAAAAGAAAAAACAGGCCTGGATGAGGCTGTTGTTACAGGTAAATTAAATATTAACGGAATACCTACAGTAGTTGCTGTATGTGACGGTCGTTTTATGATGGCGAGTATGGGAGAAGTTGTGGGAGAAAAGATCACACGCGCGGTTGAGAAAGCGACAGAAGAAAAACTTCCGATTATTATTTTTGCATGTTCAGGAGGCGCCAGAATGCAAGAGGGGATTGTATCTTTGATGCAGATGGCAAAGACCTCAGCTGCATTAAAACGTCATAGCGATGAAGGTCTTTTATACATCAGTGTCCTGACAGATCCTACGACGGGTGGAGTGACAGCAAGCTTTGCAATGCTTGGAGATATTATTTTAGCAGAACCAGGTGCTTTGATTGGTTTTGCCGGGCCGCGCGTGATTGAGCAGACAATTGGGCAAAAGCTGCCGGAAGGATTTCAACGTTCAGAGTTTTTATTAGAGCATGGATTTATTGATGCAATCGTAGAGAGAAAAGAAATGCGCTCTACTTTATCAAAAATCTTAGATATGCATATAACAAAAACAGAACAAAATACTGAATTTGTAAAAAATAAAGAACAGATGCAAACGGCAGAGGAAAAAGACTTAGAATGTCAGGATAAAATGAGTGCATGGGATCATGTGCAGCTTGCAAGAGATAAAAACAGACCGACAGGAAAAGATTATATTCAACTACTTTTTTCAGATTTTGTGGAAATGCATGGAGACAGATTGTATCGAGATGATCCGGCGGTAATAGGAGGAGTTGCAAAATTCCATGGAGAGCCGGTAACGATATTAGTTCAGGAAAAAGGGCATGGCACAAAAGAAAATATTGCACACCGTTTTGGAATGGTGTCTCCGGAAGGATATAGAAAATCTCTTCGTTTAATGAAACAGGCTGAAAAATTTAACCGTCCGGTAATTTGTTTTGTTGATACACCGGGTGCGTTCTGTGGACTTGAAGCGGAAGAAAATGGACAAGGAGAAGCAATTGCCAGAAACTTATATGAATTGTCAGGATTGAAAGTTCCGGTATTATCTGTTGTAATCGGTGAAGGCGGAAGTGGTGGAGCTCTTGCATTTGCAGTCGCAGATGAAGTTTGGATGATGGAGCATGCAATTTATTCTATTTTGTCACCGGAAGGCTTCGCTTCTATTTTGTGGAAGGACAGTAAACGAGCAAAAGAAGCGGCGGATGTGATGAAGATGACAGCACAGGATTTAAAAGCTCTCGGAATTATTGAACAGGTTATCCGAGAAGAAGAACCGCTCACCAGAGAAAATATGATGCAGCTTGAAGATAACATGGATGAGAAAATAAATTGTTTTCTGAAAAAATATAAAGCATTGTCAAAACAAGAATTGGTTCAACACCGATATAAACGATTTCGCAATATCTAAAAAATAGTGGTTTCAATCTTGTCAACGTGTTATACTATATTGGATTGGAGAAGATAAGACATATTAAAACAAAAGTGAAGTGTTTGAAAGGAATATGTCTTAAACAATAGAAAAGACAGGAGAGAACGCTGTGGATAACCGAAAGATAATAAACGATGTTCTTGTACATTTATTTAATGAGATATTGCAGCTGGAAGAAGAGGCAATTATTACAGAAGAATATAAAGATATCACCAATAATGATATGCACATCATTGAGGCGGTTGGACTTGACGGAGGAAATATGTCCTCTATTGCGGCAAAGTTAAAAGTAACAGTTGGTTCCTTGACGACTTCTATGAACGGGCTTGTAAATAAAGGATATACTGAACGAAAACGAGGAGAGAAAGATCGTCGTGTTGTAAATATTTATCTGACTGAAAAAGGAAGAAAAGCATATCATCATCATGCAGAATATCATGAGCAGATGACAGATGCAGTAATGAGACAATTAAATGAAGAAGAGATAGGAGTTCTTGTTAAAACATTAAATGGACTCAGTGAATTCTTCTATCAATACGAACAAAAAGAGAAGCGGAATTAATCGCTTCTCTTTTTGTCTTAGAAAAATGTAATATAATGGTTAGATACAATCGCTTCTCTTAATATATCCAGGCTGTTCCGGTGTGCAAATTACTTCTTTTGCATGAATCAGTTTAGTGTACTTATCAATGATCAGATTCTCTGCATGTACATCTTCACCGATTGTTACATTTGGAAGTACAACACAGTTCTTTAATACAGCCCCTTTCTTAATATTACATCCACGTCCGATAATACTGTTTTCAATATCTCCTTCAATAGTACATCCGTTTGAGATGATAGAAGAGCGGGCACTGGCTGTTTCTAAATATTTTGTTGGGCAAGAATCACTAGTTCTTGTATAAATTGGCCAATCCTCTTCGAAAAGAAGATTTCTTGTTTTTGCATCCAGTAAAGAGAGGTTTGCATCGAAATAACTCTTTAAGTCAGTAACAGCGGCAAAGTATCCACGATGTGAAATTCCACGTACATCAAAGTCCTGGCAAGCATGATTAACTACCTGAGGAAGTGTATACAATGCAGAATGTGATGCCCCTTTCTTAAGTAAATCGATGAACAAATCTTTTCTCATAACATAAGTATCCATGAAAATATTGCGGTTCTTTGCGGTCGCACGATTCTTTTCAATAGAAAGGACACCTTTTTGTTTATTCAAATTTAAAATATCACAATTGAAAAAGCTCTCATTTGCATTATCTACTGTATGATAAAGCAATGTGATATCTGCTCCGGATTCAACATGTTTATTCATAAGCTCATCGAAATCCTGCTTAAATATCATGTGGCTAGGAGCAATGATCACGTAGTCAAAAGGATTTTCTTCTATGTAAGCTAAGTTATCTAAATATGTTGCAATATCAGTGTCATACAATGAATTCTTTCGTTCACCTTCAGAAAATAGTATATGAAGATGTCCACGTTTAGAATTGATATTATAATGACGACCTGTACCAAGGTGTTCTACTAAAGAACGTGGTTGTTTGTTAAGAAAAACTTTGATTTGATCCATTCCACTGTTTGTCATATTTGAAAGTGGAAAATCAATCATTCTATATCTTCCTAAGAAAGAAAATGCTCCGATTGAACGGTAATCCTGAAGTCCTTCCACATGAATCTGACTTCTGGAGAAATTAATGATTCCTAATGCGTCACACATATTATTCTGCCCCCTTTACGCGTTTTGCTACAAGTTCAATATTTTCGCTGTCTGCGCTTCCAACAACGGCATCTTTACCAATGCGGACACCATCTGCGACAAGGGCACGGGTTACAACGGCACCTTCTTCAACAACAACACCAGGCATCAGTACACTGTCAATAACTTTTGCACCGGTTGCTACTTTTGCACTCGTAAATAATACAGAGTTTGTAATCTCACCATCGACATCGCATCCCTGAGTAATAAATGCTTTGTTAATGTTAGCATTTGGTCCTAAAATATGAGGAAGAGTAGTAGAATCCTCTGTATAAATTTTCCATGAAGGATCATTGAGGTCTAATTCATTCTTAGGATCAAGCAAGTCCATGTTAGCTTCCCATAAAGAATCAATTGTACCTACATCTTTCCAGTAGCCTTTAAATTTATATGCAAAGAGACGTTTTTCATCTGCAAGCATCTGCGGAATGATATCTTTACCGAAGTCATGGCTCGAATTAGCATCCTTCATATCAGCCTGCAACATCTTACGAAGCAGTTTCCAGTTGAAAATATAAATTCCCATAGAAGCAAGGTTGCTCTTTGGATGTTCTGGTTTCTCTTCGAATTCAACAATACGTCCGTCTTCGTTAGCGTTCATAATACCAAAACGGCTGGCTTCTTTCATTGGAACTTCAATAACGGCAATTGTAGCATCAGCATTGGATTTGATATGATAATCCAACATCTTTGCATAATTCATCTTATAAATGTGGTCTCCGGAAAGGATAAGAACATATTCCGGATTATAATTGTTGATAAAATCAATATTCTGTGAAATGGCATCTGCAGTTCCACGATAAACATCCAGATCAGTATCTGCTTTCTCACGTGGTGGAAGTACATAAACACCACTGTTTTTTGCATCCAGACCCCAACGTCTTCCAGCAGCAACATAACTATTCAAAAGAATTGATTCATACTGGGTAAGCACTCCTACAGTATCGATTCCACTGTTCGCACAGTTACTAAGTGGAAAGTCAATGATTCGGTATTTTCCCCCATAAGATACTGCCGGCTTAGCGACTTTGTTTGTCAGATCATGAAGACGACTGCCGCGTCCACCAGCTAAAATCATAGCAAGCATATTATTTTGTTTCATTGAGTATCCTCCCATATTGCTTTTTCATAAGATAAATATATTATACTATGAAAAGACAGAAAATACCATATAATTTGAGAAAAAATACCAAAAAAAATTGAAAAATAGGGGAAAAGATATATAAAAGACACAAAAATCCCATTTAACTATGGAATTGTAAAACTACATAGCTAATGGGATTTTTTGTATTAGAAATTAATTATCAAAATCATCTTCAAATGGATCATCATAGTCATCTGACGGGTCATAATCATCAGAATCTCCTCTGGATGCAATTGTAAGAATCAAGAAAATTACTGCAAGAACAAGCCCTGCAATTGCACAATACAAAAGGTTGGCTTCTCCTTGGCGTTTCATAAATGCATATACACCGCCACCAAGATATAAAATCATTGGTAGAATGAAAGCAAAAACAGAATTTGACTTCTGCATAATTAATAATAACAGTGCAGATACAAACATACATGCTGCAAGAATGGCATAAGTCATACCGGCAGAAGCTGTATCACCGGATAGAATACCGTCCAGACCTGCCATTAGTGCAGAATAAACACAGAAACCAAAACCTCCGATAGAGAGAATTCCTAAAAGAACACGTAAGACACGGAATCTGGCTTTTGGTTCGTATTCATCATCCCAGTCATCATCATCATTCATATCATCATATGCATTCATTGTACGCTGCTTCAAATCGGAAAGATCATCCGTGTTAGAAATCTTGTTTGATTTGTAGGATGGATCGGTTGAAAGCATATCCTCGTAACCTTTGCGCATTGCATGTTCTCGTTTTGCACGAACATGCTGAGGTGGAATATTACCATATTTTTGCTCTTCTGTAGTTTCAGAAGCAGAAGAGAGGGCTGCCTCTTCTTCAATAGGACGGCGCTTTTTAGGAGCAGCTTCTCCATCAGCCGTGCGACGTTTCTTAGGAGTTCCGTCTTCATTGACAGGACGGCGCTTCTTAGGAGTGGCTTCTCCATCAGCCGTGCGGCGTTTCTTAGGAGTTCCGTCTTCGTTGACAGGACGGCGCTTTTTAGGAGTGGCTTCTCCGTCAGTCGTGCGGCGTTTCTTAGGAGTTCCGTCTTCATTGACAGGACGACGTTTCCTAGGTGCGTCCTCTCCGTTAACAGGGCGAGACTTTTTAACAGCTTTTTTCTCTTCGTCTGAGCGAGTAGGTTCAGCCTGTTTTGTATCTTCAACCGCTTTCTTAGCTGCCATTTTCTTTGCACGTTGTTTATCTAAATTCCACTGCTTTTTACAGTCTTTGCAAATCGCATACTGATTCATAATTGGCTCACCATTCTCATTGGTTCCAACTTGTTTCTGCTGTAATATAACATCTTTTCCACATAATGGACACTTCATTTGTATACTCCTTATTTTTTATAAATTTTTACAACATGAACATTATAACATTTTATGAAAGCAAGAACAATGTTAAAATAGGTGTTATTTTGAAAAAATTGTGAAAAAAGTATGGTTAATTGTCGAAATGCGGAATTGTATTTCAAAGAAAATATTTAAAATATTTGCATCTTTAGAATTTTATTATGATAAAACAGTGGATTTTATGAATTTAATGTGTTAAAATATTAGATAGTCTTTGAGTAACAAAGGAGTACGGCATATGAGTAAAAAAATAAGAACAGAGGCAGTAGACTATTTGTTTGATGCAATTTTGAGCTTGCAGGATAAAGAGGAATGCTACACATTTTTTGAAGACATTTGCACAATTAATGAGTTGTTGTCTCTTTCACAAAGATTCGAGGTTGCGAAGATGCTGAGAGAGAAAAAGACATATCTTGAGATTGCGGAAAAGACAGGTGCTTCTACAGCTACGATCAGTCGAGTGAACCGGTCATTGAATTATGGAAATGACGGATATGATATGGTGTTCAGACGACTTGAGAGTAAAAAAGAAAACTAAAGACAGAAAAAGAAACGAGAACTGTTCAGTGCATAGCAGTTCTCGTTTCTTTTTATTCTTGTGGATGTACTTCATCCAGCAATTTTTCAATGATTTGCTTTTTGACATATACATCAAAACTGAGATCGCACAGTAGAGAAAATAGCTGTAGCTGCTCTTTATCATCATCGTGAACTTTAGAAAAAGAACCTTCAGAACGAGCAAAAGATGTTTTTAACTCTTCCTGCAGAGAATCGATTCGTGACTTCTGGACAGAGCAGATTTCTTCATAAATGTCTGTCATAGATAAATTCTCGTCAGTATGAAAATACTTTTCTGTAATAGGTTTTAATAAAGTTTCAATATCTTTAATAGAAAGAATATTTTTAAAATAGTAGATAAAGATCAATACTAAGACATGTTCTTTGGAATATTTCTTCTTATCCGGTGGAGGCAGAAGATTATTCTTTGTGTAATTGTTGATCATTGTCTTTGTTAAAATCTTGTCATCATCATAACGCTTGGTAGAAGAAAGACCTTCTTCCATTAAAGTAGTAACCTGATCCATGTACAGATTCATATTCGGAATCTCAGTAGAGTGGATATAATCAATGCGTGAAATACTATTTAAAATACTGTTTAAGATATCATTGGAATCTATTGTCATTTTATCACCTCAATATAGCTATTATATAGTATTAAAAACTAGATGGCAAGTATTTTTGAAAATGAATTTCGTATGAATTTTAAGAACTTTAAGCGTGAAAATGTATGTGTCATATGTTAATATAATAATACTGTTTGAAAGATATACAGAGAACTGGGATTTAAAGGGAGCAATAAAGGATGATATATGAACCATTATTCAAGTTGGAACGAACGGGAGTACAGATTCATTATTATACAGGAAAAGGAAAATATAATCCGGTACATTGGCATTCTGCAATAGAACTTATATACGTATTAAATGGAAATGGGTCGATCATGATAGATGGAAAAGAATATCTGGTTGTTGCGGGTGATTTTGTAGTGCTGGATTCTAACCAGATGCATGAAGTTAAGGCAGCAAATGCGTCAATGATGGTGGTAATTCATTTTTCAAGAAACAGTATGAAAAACTATGTTTCAGATATAGAAAAATATCGTTTTTTCTGTACTAGGGAAAAATTAAAAAAAGAACAGTTGGAGGCATATTTAAAAATATGTGAGATGTTAAAAGGCTTGCCGCCGATGTATGTGATGCATCCTGTCGGATATCGGTTGAAAAGTCAGGCTATTGCGATGGAAGTATTCTTTGAGCTGCTGAATCATTTTGCAACAAGAGAAGAACATGTACAAACTTCAGAGCGCAATACGATATTGGAACGTCTGGGAGAAATTACAGAGTATATAGAATTACATTATAAAGAGCAGATTTCATTGGAAGAGATTGCGTCACATTTTTATTTAAGCAGAGAATACTTTAGTCGTTTTTTTAAACAAAATATGGGGGTAAATTTTTTGAGATATGTCAATCAGGTGCGATTGATGCATATTTACCAGGATATCTGCAATACACAAAAAGGAATTTTGCAGATTGCAGAAGAGGATGGATTTACGAATTACAAATTATTTAACCGAATGTTTCATGAGATATACGGATGTTCCCCGAGAGATGTGCGAAAGAAGTAGAAATTCTAGTTGACAATAAAGAACGCATGTTCGATAATAAAAGCAAGAGTTTGGGTTAAATGAAGATAAGATGGGAGAGTTTTATGAGCATATATGATACGTTGAATGAGCAGCAAAGAGAGGCTGTTTATCATACCGAAGGACCACTTTTAATTCTGGCAGGAGCCGGTTCTGGTAAGACCAGAGTGCTGACTCACAGAATTGCATATTTAATAGAAGAAAAGGGTGTAAATCCTTGGAACATACTGGCAATTACATTTACAAACAAAGCGGCAGGAGAGATGCGTGAACGAGTAGACAATCTTGTTGGATTTGGTTCGGAAAGTATATGGGTTAGTACATTTCATTCTACTTGTGTAAGGATTTTAAGAAGATATATCGATCGCATCGGCTATGATACGAATTTTACAATATATGACAGTGATGACCAGAAGACATTGATGCGTGATATATGTAAGCAATTGAATATAGATACAAAGAAATTTAAAGAGAGAACATTTCTTGGAGCAATTTCGTCAGCAAAGGATGAGCTGGTAACGCCGGCAGAATACGAGGTGAATGCAGTCGGAGATTTTTCAAAACAGATGATTGCAAAAGTATACTGGGAATATGAAAAACAACTGCAGGCGAATAACGCATTAGATTTTGATGACCTGCTGATGAAGACAGTACAGCTTTTCCAGAAGGATGCAGAGATTTTGGAGTATTATCAGAATCGATTCAGATATATTATGGTGGATGAATATCAGGATACGAATACAGTGCAGTTTAAATTTGTCAGCCTTTTAGCAGCGAAATATCAGAACTTATGTGTAGTAGGAGATGATGATCAGTCCATTTATAAATTCCGAGGAGCTAATATACAGAATATATTAAGTTTCGAAGAAAAATTCAAGGATGCAAAAGTAATAAAGCTAGAACAGAATTATCGCTCAACGGGTAATATACTAAACGCTGCGAATGCAGTGATCCGCAATAATCACGGACGAAAAGATAAATCTCTTTGGACGGAAAAAGGAGATGGGGAAAAAATCCAATTGCATGAGTTTGATACAGCATATGATGAAGCTGAATTTATTGTAAATCAGATTAAAAGTGGATGCACAAAAGGAAATCATTATAATGATTACGCAATCTTGTATAGAACAAATGCACAGTCTCGTATTTTTGAGGAAAAATTTGTGGCAAACAATATTCCATATAAAATTATCGGTGGGGTGAATTTCTATGCAAGACGCGAGATTAAGGATTTACTTTCATATTTAAAGACAATAGATAATGCGAGAGATGATTTGGCTGTTCGAAGAATTATTAATGTCCCGAAACGTGGGATTGGTCTTACAACAGTGAATCGTGTGCAGGATTCTGCCCAGATGAGAGGGATTGGATTTTATGAAGCACTGCAAGGTCTGGATCTGATTCCGGGGATTGGAAGAAGTGCTGCAAAACTAGATTCATTTGTTGCGTTGATTGAATATTTCAAAGGCAGACTTGGAAAAATCAGTTTAACGGATCTGTTAAAAGAGATTATTGAGATGACAGCATATGTAGAAAGTCTTGAGGCAGAGGATAAGGAAGATGCACAGGCCAGAATTGAAAATATTGATGAATTGCTTAATAAAGTGGCAACTTATGAGGAAGTCTGTGCAGCAGAGCAAAAAGAAGTTTCATTAAGCGGCTTCTTAGAAGAAGTAGCATTAGTGGCAGATATTGATAATTTAGATGAAGAACAGGATTATGTTGTTTTGATGACATTACACAGTGCGAAAGGATTGGAATTTCCGAATGTATACCTGGCAGGTATGGAAGATGGATTATTTCCAAGTTATATGTGTATTGATAATCCGGAAGATCTGGAAGAAGAAAGACGTTTGTGTTATGTAGGAATCACACGTGCAGAACAAGAGCTTGTGCTGAGCTGCGCAAGAATGCGTATGGTACGAGGAGAGACACATTATAATCGATTATCCAGATTTGTGAAAGAAATACCAGAAGATTTGCTCGAAAAAGAAGAGAAGCTGTTTTCTGTCAAAGAAGAAAAAGATTCTGCTGTTCAAACAGCATTTAAGCAGGCAAAACAAGCATTTGCACAAAAACCATTTACTACATATGCTTCACCTCTTATGACGGGGGCAAAGCAATTTGCGGTGACAAAAGAAAAAGGCCTTGATTATACAATCGGAGACAGAGTGAGACACATTAAATTTGGTGTAGGAACTGTAAAAGATATTGTAGAAGGCGGACGAGATTATGAAGTGACAGTAGAATTTGATACTGCCGGAGTAAAGAAGATGTTTGCTACATTTGCAAAGTTAAAAAAGGAAGAATAAAGTTATTCGTTTTTCTGTGAATTTTTCAATGAATTTAGTAGTAATCTGAAAATGATAGTGTTATAATATCAGAAAAGAACTCTACCAAGAAAAGGGAAAGGGCGTGTAAGATATGAACAGAGTAGAAGAGTTAATTGCTGAGACAAAACTGAAAGAACTTTTAAACAAAAAGGAAGAAGAAAAACCATGTAAAGCAATCCTTTGGACATTGGCAATTATCGGTGCTGTTGCAGCAGTAGCAGGTATTGCCTATGCAGTATACAGATTCTTTACACCGGATTATCTCGAAGATTTTGACGAAGATTTCGATGATGATTTTGATGATTATTTCAGTGACGAGGATCAGATCTAATCAGTTTGAAAGAATTTGAAGTTATCAGACATCAAATCAGAGGTAAACAGTAACGGCTAAACATAAGGACAGGATGTGGTGGTAAGGTACCGCACCCTGTTTCTTTTTGCCAGAAAGAGAGTGTTATGAAAAAAGGACAGATATTTGAAGGAATTATAGAAAAAGTTGAATTTCCAAATAAAGGAAAAGTATACGTGCCGGAAGAAGACAGATATGTAATTGTAAAAAACGGAATTCCGGGACAGAAAGTGAAATTCATTGTCAATAAATTTAAAAGCGGTAATGCGGAAGGAAGGCTATTGGAGGTCTTAGAAAAATCAGAAAAAGAAACAAGAACTCCGGTCTGTAGCATTTTCCCGGCATGCGGTGGATGCATGTATCAGACAATGTCTTATGAAGATCAGATGCAGATGAAAGGGGAACAGGTCAGAGAAATTTTGGAATCGGCTATGGCACCCGGAAAAACATTTACATTTGAAGGCGTAAAGGCAAGCCCAAAAGAATTTGGCTATCGTAATAAGATGGAATTCTCATTTGGAGATGAATATAAGGATGGACCATTGTCACTGGGACTTCATAAAAAAGGAAGTACTTATGATGTATTAACAGCATCAGACTGTAAATTGGTACATCAGGACATGAATAAGATTTTAATGTGCGTATTAGAATATTTCCAGAACTTAGGTGCGAGCTATTATAAGAAAATGCAGCATATTGGATATTTGCGTCATTTATTGCTTCGCCGTGGGGATACAACAGGAGAAATTTTAATCAATCTCGTAACTACAACACAGGAGGATTATGATCTTACACCATTAGTAGAACAATTGTTGGCATTACAGTTAGAAGGTAAAATCGTAGGAATTCTCCATATATTAAATGATTCGCTGTCGGATGTGGTACAAAGTGATGAGACGAGAGTTCTCTATGGACAAGATTTTTTCTATGAAAACCTGCTTGGACTGGAATTTAAAATCACACCATTTTCATTTTTCCAGCCTAACTCTCGAGGTGCAGAAGTATTATATACCATCGTGAGAGACTATATCGGAGATATCCATGACATGACAGTATTTGATTTGTTTAGTGGAACAGGTACGATTTCTCAGGTACTTGCACCAGTTGCAAAAGAAGTGATCGGAGTGGAGATTATCGAAGAAGCAGTAGAGGCGGCAAAAGAGAATGCAGCACGGAATGGTTTGGAAAATTGTCGCTTTATTGCTGGTGATGTATTCAAGGTACTTGATGATATAGAAGAAAAACCAGATGTAATTGTATTAGATCCACCAAGAGATGGTATTCATCCAAAGGCACTTCCGAAGATTTTGGATTATGGAGTAGATACAATTGTGTATATTTCTTGTAAGGTGACAAGCTTGGCAAGAGATCTTGCGATGTTCCAGGCAAGGGGATATGAAGTTGTGAAAGCGGTTGCTGTAGATCAATTTTGCGAAACGGTGCATGTGGAGACGGTATGCCTTTTGTCGAAAAAAGCCCAATAAATCAAAGATTTCTGCGATTTCGGCAGAAAAAAGGATGTGTGTTTCTGGTTCCGCAGAGTGATGATATAAGCGGAGGTTTACCCTAGGGGATAGGTTTTGGAGAACGGGAAATATACATTTGGGCGAAAGGATACTTTTTAGCAAAAGTTGTTTTGCATCATGGGGTATGAGGAGTTGAATAAAAAAGAAGAACAAGTAGGGAGGCGATAGATTTCAATGGGTACTACATTTCCTAAAGATATAATGGATTGCATGAAAGGATGCATTTTGTCTATTTTTTGGCCGAAAAAAGATATAGTCGATTTTATGAAAAAAGTTGGTTGTACCTCAAGGGAATTGATGCCGGAAAGTGAATATAAAGAATTGCATAGGGCTGAAATTGTAGATAAAATTTTTACTAATTTAGAAAAAAGAAATGATTCGGGAATAGGACAATTTAGGTGTATGTTAAAGGAACTAACGGAATGGAATTATTTCGATCCTTATTATTTTCAGAAATTGAACAAACTGAGTGAGAGCGAAGCAAAAAGAAATATCAGCCATTTAAAACAACTTCAAGAAATTCGGGATTACAAAATAAAGCAGGAAAGACAAAGACAAGAAGAACAGGAAAGAAAGCGGAAAGATATCAGCATTAGCATAAATGAATTAAAAGAGATCTTCCTAAATTTATTTGGTGGAAAAGATCAGAATGGAAAAGAAATAAATGCACAGAGAAGAGGATATTTGTTTGAGGAATTCCTAAAAAAATTATTTTTAAATGAGGGTATAGAAGTTACAGAACCGTTTAAAATTGTAGGAGAACAGATTGATGGCTCGATAAAGTATGATGGAGAGCATTACATAATAGAAGCTAAGTGGCATGATAAATGGAGTGCATCTGATAGCTTGTATCAGTTTGCAGCAAAAGTAGAAGGGAAGATGTATGGAAGAGGAGTATTTATTTCTGTAAATGGTTTTTCGCCTGATTCCGTACAAGCTTTGACAACAGGAAAGGCACTTAGGACTATTTTGGTAGACGGTGGGGATTTAGTTCCAATTACAGAAGGAATGTACACCCTGAGAGAAATGCTTGATAACAAAATTAAGGCGGCTCAAACAATGGGGAGAATATATGTTGATTCTACAAATTTGGCTGATAAAGTTATCCGGCAGTAAGGAGATGGGAGTTTGATGAAGTTAGAAGAAAAATTACTTGAACAATATTTTGATGTTATAGAGAAGAACGGTAATACAGAAAATCAGATACAGGAATTTCTTGAGGAAAATACTATATTCATACCAATGCCTTTTTGCTAAATCATTATTTGCATATGAATTGTGTGATTTCCAAATTTAAGTTGGGTAATGAATTTGTGACGGATTTTGCATATTTAACTAAGAGTTCTGATTATTGGGAATTTGTATTAGTTGAATTGGGATGTTTATTCAGATGACTTTGCGCAGATGCTTACAAAGGCACTTTTCAATTGAATTGTTGAAATGAGAAATAACAAAGAGAAGGCCTCCTATTTGAAAAATAAAAAAGACGAAATTACTATCCGTTCCAGTGCAGCAGAATACTTAACCTATGTTGCCTCTGTGGGTGATCAGCAGGACAGCATTGAGATGTGCTATGAGGATGAGAATATATGGCTGACACAGAAAATGATGGCCACATTGTATGACGTTGGTTTGCCAACGATAAATGAACATATTAAAAAGATTTATGCAGATAGTGAATTAGAAGAGTCTGCAACTATTCGGAATTTCCGAATAGTTCAAACCGAAGGTT